>JGI24540J26637_10000120_pt1 | contig 28221 bp, 24 predicted proteins | sample NorSeaMetagenome_FD_26637 | JGI IMG/M metagenome (IMG submission 26637)
GGTGGTATCATCATTCGTCAGCGTGGAACTAAGTTTCACCCAGGCAACAATGTTGGTATTGGTAAAGACCACACGTTGTTTGCAAAAGCGACGGGTAAAGTGCAGTTTGTACAAAAAGGCCCGCTAAATCGTAAATATGCTGAAGTAGTGTCTGCGTAGACGCTTCCACTCAGTTAAAAAGGCCCCTACGCGGGGCTTTTTTTATGGGCGATTATTTTTGCTCTACAATACCCGATTTGACATGATAAATGACTAAACCCTATAGCAACTGTAAACTGATCCTATGAAATTTGTTGATGAAGCGACGATAAAGATACACGCAGGCAAAGGCGGCAATGGCTGTATGAGTTTTCGGCGTGAAAAATATGTTCCTATGGGTGGTCCCGATGGCGGTGATGGTGGTGATGGCGGAAGCGTCGTACTCATTGCTAAAGAGGGATTAAACACACTGATTGATTTTCGCTACACTCGAAACTTTAAAGCTCAGAACGGTAAGCAGGGCAGTGGTGCCGAATGTACGGGACGCGGCGGTGAAGATCTGATCTTGCAGGTCCCAGTAGGCACGACTATTATCGATAGCGTCACCGGTGATGTGATGGGCGATTTAACCGAGTTGGATCAGCAGCTTAAAGTGGCACAAGGCGGTTTTCATGGTCTGGGTAATACACGCTACAAGTCAAGCGTCAATCGCGCTCCTCGCCAGACATCGCCGGGTCAAGACGGTGAAGTGCGAGAGATTAAGTTAGAGCTTAAGGTACTGGCAGATGTGGGTTTGTTGGGCCTCCCCAATGCAGGCAAGTCGACCTTTATTCGGTCGGTGTCAGCAGCCCGACCCAAGGTTGCGGATTATCCCTTCACTACTTTGGTGCCAAACCTAGGTGTAGTGGGTATGAGTGGTGACAAGTCCTTTGTGATAGCCGATATTCCTGGGCTTATCGAGGGCGCCTCTGAGGGCGCAGGTCTCGGCATTCGATTTCTAAAGCATCTTACACGTACGCGACTGCTGTTACATTTGGTCGATATGATGCCCTATGATGGTAGTACGCCTGATCAAAATGCAGTGGTTATTGAGAAAGAGCTGGAGCGCTTTAGTCCAACGCTCGCCTCTGGCGATCGCTGGTTAGTGCTGAATAAAATTGATTTACTGCCTGAAGACGAAGTAGACGAGCTGTGTGATCACGTCGTTGAAAAACTGGGATGGGAAGGTCCTGTTTTCCGCATGTCTGGTCTAGCGTCACAAGGCACCAAAGTATTGTGTGCGGCGATTATGGACTACATTGATGACCACCGTCAGCAAGAAGTTGCTGACCCGGAATTGTCTGAAATCGCTGACCAACGACGAACCGTCATTCAAGCTGAGGCTCGAGATCGCATTGAGGACTTGGCACAAACAAGGCGTCATGCGCGTCAACAATCTACGATCGACGATAGCGATGATGATCATGATGTTGACGTGGTCTACGCGGAGTAACGCAGAGTGAATCGAACGGCCATCAAAGATGCCAAACGTATAGTCATTAAAATTGGCAGTGCTTTGCTAACTAATGATGGTGCTGGTGTTGACCGAGATGCTGTTGATGATTGGGTAGGCCAAATTGCAGAGCTTATCAGTGCGGGAAAAGAAGTAGTGCTGGTGTCCTCTGGGGCCATTGCTGAGGGTATTGCTAGACTTGGATGGGCTGGGCGCCCAGATAGTATTCATGACCTCCAGGCGGCCGCTGCGGTCGGCCAGATGGGTCTTGTACAAACCTATGAAACGAGTTTTTTACGATTTGATCGCCGCACCGCGCAGATTTTACTCGACCACGATGATTTGGCCAGTCGGCAACGTTATTTAAATGCTCGGGGAGTACTGCAAACGCTAATGCAATTAGGGGTTATCCCTATCGTCAATGAAAATGACACAGTGGTTACCGATGAAATCCGCTTTGGGGATAACGACAATCTTGCCGCCGTGGTGGCTAACTTAATCGACGCTGATATATTGGTTATTCTTACTGATAAAGATGGTCTTTATAGTGCCAATCCCGATCATGATCCTATGGCAAAACTAGTTACCGAAAAGCAAGCCGTCGATGAATCACTTGATAGTTTGGTGGGCGAGAGCACCAGCGGTTTAGGCCGTGGAGGTATGGTTACTAAGCTTCAAGCAGCCCGCATGGCGGCATCCTCAGGTTGCAGTACGATGATTGCTGGGGGTCGAAACAAGAATGTGTTGCTGGATGTGTGTGCGGGGAAACATGTCGGTACTCTGCTCACCGCCAATGAAAAACCGATTGCAGCGCGCAAGCAATGGCTAGCGGGTCAACTTCAAGTNAAGGGNAGCTTAGNGCTTGATGTAGGTGCGGTAAAGGTTTTAGTTAAGCATGGCCGTAGCTTATTGCCAGTGGGTATAGTGGGTGTCAGTGGAAGGTTTGGTCGCGGTGATTTAGTCAGCTGTCTGGATGATAAGGGCAATGAGGTTGCTCGTGGCTTGGTCAATTACAGTGCTGAGGAGGCGATCAAAATTTGCGGTCAAAGTAGTGATACTATCGCTGATATCTTGGGCTATAGGGATCATGATGAAATGATCCATCGTGATAATTTGGTGTTAAATTAGCTGAATTATGACGAAATAGAAAACACTGAGACGAAAAAAAACCGGCCATGGCCGGTTTTTTTACCTACAAAAGTATTACGCTGCACCCAACGCTTTTACTTTTGTATTAAGACGACTCTTATGACGAGCTGCCTTATTCTTATGGATGATGCCCTTATCTGCCATTCTATCAATCACTGGAACTGCGGCGGTGTAAGCTTCTTGTGCATTCGCTTGATCACCAGAAGCAATCGCAGCGTCTACTTTCTTCAAATAAGTGCGGACCATTGAGCGCAGGCTGGCATTATGCTGACGGCGTTTCTCATTCTGGCGTGCGCGTTTTTTTGCTTGTACTGAATTTGCCAACTTATCTACTCCTAACTATGGACTCGCTAAAGGCGCGGAACGATACAGGGTTTAGCCATGAGATTCAACCCACTTAAGCACCTTTTCAGTCCCTTATTTTAACCTTTTAATGCTTGGGCTACAAAGGTTGTTTTGTCAGCCGCTGATTACGGAGGGATTAGTTTTTTAGATTCGCTTGGCCGCGGACACCACAGTGGTTAAACTGCAGTGATAGAAACGTTCCATAAAGGTATCTTTTTGACTCAGGAAAACCTTCCACAGAGTAGCCCCGAAAAGCTTTCCGAGCGTGCTGTGGTCAANAAAGACGGTGGTCTACTGCGCTCCAGTGGAGTGGTTAGCTTCTTCACAATGCTCTCGCGAATCATGGGGCTCGCTCGCGATGTGGTGCTGGCGCGAGTAATTGGTGCCGAGGCGTTTGCTGACGTATTTTTTGTTGCGTTCAAAATTCCTAACTTTTTTAGACGATTATTTGCTGAAGGTGCTTTTGCCCAGGCATTTGTTCCTGTTTTGGGTGAATACAGAGAGCAGGGCTCTAAGGCTGCAGTCAGGGGACTAATTAGTCGTGTAAGCGGAACGCTAGGTTTAACCTTGTTGCTGTTTACGATACTGATCGTCATTGTCGCTCCAGCGATGGCGGCACTATTTGCACCGCGTTGGTTTATGGATGAGCCTCTGAAATTCACGGCTACCGCAGACATGTTGCGTATTACCTTCCCCTATTTGTTTTTTATATCAATGACCGGTGTAGCAGGTGGTATTCTCAATAGCTATGATCGCTTTGCGGTGCCAGCGTTCACGCCGATACTGTTAAATATAACGCTTATTTGCGCTGCTTTATTTGCCGCGCCGCTGTTTGATCAACCCGCTTTTGCGTTAGCCTGGGGTGTTTTGATTGCGGGCATTATCCAGTTTATTTTTCAGTTACCTTTTTTACGACGCATCCATATGTTGCCAGCACCGATTGTCGACTGGCGTGACTCTGGCGTGCGCAAGATTTTGTTATTAATGGGCCCGGCGATATTTGGTGTCTCAGTCAGCCAGATAAATTTATTGCTGGACACTATGCTGGCGACGTTTTTACCCACCGGTAGTGTCTCTTGGCTTTATTACTCCGACCGACTGGCGGAATTGCCGTTAGGCGTTTTTGGTGTTGCTATTGCTACTGTCATTTTGCCCAACCTATCACGACATCATAGCTCGCAGTCGAAAGAAAGTTACTCTGAGACCTTAGATTGGGCATTGAAGATGATTTTGTTGGTAGCCGTGCCAGCGGCGGTCGCGCTGATGCTGTTGGCGGAGCCTATATTAGTAACCTTATTCTTTTATGGTGACGTTATGACAGCCCGAGACATGGCCATGTCTTCCTATAGTTTACGTGCCTATGCCCTAGGTTTGGTTGCTTTTATGCTGATTAAGGTGCTAGCGCCTGGGTTTTTTGCGAGACAGGATATGCGCACGCCTGTGCGTATTGGTATTGTCGCAATGGTGAGTAACATGGTCCTCAATATTGTGTTTGTGGTGCCTCTGCACATGTATTGGCAAATTGGCCACCTTGGATTGGCAGCGGCGACATCGGTATCGGCGTTTATCAATGCCGTCTTATTGTTCATTTACCTGCGTAAAAGCGATATATATCAGCCTTCAGGGCAGTGGTTAGTATTTTATGGCCGGCTTTTTTCAGCGGTTGCGGCGATGTTGTTAGTGCTAATTATATTAGCCTCTCAGTTTAACGTCTTAGAGTCAGAAATTTGGCAGCAGGGAGACTGGTGGCAGCGTATCCGCGGGATTTTAGGGCTATGTGTTGCGGGTTTCATAACCTACGTTGCTGTTTTGTTTGCCGCCGGCTTTAGACTCTCAGATCTTAGTGGGCCAACTAAGGCGGTTAGTCGAAATCAGTAGAAGAAACTGCTAGGGGTCAATAACTAAAAATAAGATTGTTTTTAGTACTTATTATTTCGCAGATAGCCGAGTCTTTGCAGGCCTATCCCTTACCTTTCGCTGTCTTGCTAGGTATACTTTGCGGTTGGTGCAGAGGGTACAGATGTTGGCCATAAAGCAGAAAAAAATGACCTTTATTCGAGGAATGCATAACTTGCACTCTCCTGACCAACGATCAATAGTCACGATCGGGTCATTTGATGGCGTTCACCTGGGACATCAAGCTATTCTGAGGCAGGTCCAAGCTAAGGCCAAAGAATTACAGCTACCTTCGGTTGTGATGGTTTTCGAGCCACAACCGCAAGAATTTTTCTCTGCAGAAAAGGCGCCTGCGCGATTAATGCGTCTGCGTGAAAAGGTAGAGACATTAAGGGACTTGGGTATCGATCAGGTGGTTTGTATCCAATTTAACCGTGCGTTGCGTAGTCTCACTGCTGAAGAATTCGTTGAGCAGGTGCTAGTGAAAGGGTTGGGAACTCGCTACCTCATAGTGGGAGATGACTTCCGCTTCGGATGTGATCGCGGTGGTGACTTTGCGATGCTCAAGAAGTCTGGCCAGCAGTATGACTTTGATGTTCAGGATACGCTGACTCTTGAGTCTGGCGGTCAGCGGATTAGTAGTACGTTAGTAAGAAAAATTCTGCGTCAATCGGACTTCACAGGAGCCAGTGCGCTCCTTGGGCGTCCTTTTACCATTAAAGGCCGCGTTGTCTACGGTCAACAGGTGGGTAGAGAGCTAGGTTTTCCCACCGCTAATGTACAATTGAATCGCTATAGTGCGCCTCTAACAGGTGTATTTGCAGTATTGGTTAACATAGGTGGGACAATACATAAGGGTGCCGCAAATGTAGGTATTCGACCGACTGTGGGTGATTTAGTAAAGCCTATTCTTGAGGTTCATTTACTGGATTTCCAAGGGGATATTTACGGAAAACGAATTGAAGTTGAATTCAAGCACAAGATCCGAGAGGAACAAAAGTTCACCACAATGGCTAGTTTAGTAGAAAATATTCGCCGCGATGTTAAAGATATAAGAGCCTGGTTTAGACAAATTAAAAATACTGAGAATAAGACTTAGAATGAGTGACTCTACGACAGATTACAAAGCAACCCTAAATCTTCCAAAAACGGGTTTTCCAATGCGTGCTAATTTGGCACAGCGGGAGCCGGGCATCCTCAAAGAATGGCATGAAAAAGATATTTATGGACAAATAAGGAAAGCACGCAGTGGCCGTGAAAAGTTTATTTTGCATGATGGCCCTCCTTACGCTAATGGTGACATCCACCTTGGCCATGCGGTTAACAAAGTGTTAAAAGATATTGTCGTCAAGTCGCGTACTATGAGCGGTTTTGATGCTCCCTATATTCCAGGTTGGGACTGTCATGGTCTACCGATTGAGCATAATGTTGAAAAGAAAATTGGTAAGGCTGGCATCAAAGTTGATTACTCCGTGTTCCGACAAAAGTGTCGTGATTACGCGATGAAGCAAGTTGATGGGCAGCGCAAAGACTTTGTTCGAATCGGTGTTTTTGGTGACTGGGACAACCCTTACTTGACCATGAATTTCGGTGTCGAGGCCGATATTATTCGAGCACTTGGAAAAATTGTTGCTAATGGTCATTTGGTCAAGGGCTATAAGCCGGTCTACTGGAGCGTCGTTGGTGGCTCTGCATTGGCTGAGGCCGAAGTCGAATATCAAGACAAAACCTCTTTCACTATTGATGTTGCCTATCCGGTGGTTGATGAGACGCAGCTCAGCAGAGTAACTGAAGCGTTTGGTGGCCTTACCGGGGAAGGGCAGGTCAATGTTCTTATCTGGACCACAACACCCTGGACTATTCCAAGCAGTCAGGCCATTTCAATAGGCCCAGAACTCACTTATAGCCTAGTTCAGTGTGCTACTGACAATGGCCCCAAACGTCTGATCTGTTCACAGCTGCTGTTGGAGTCAGTCATGACTCGGTTGGAAATAGAAGATTACACTGTGTTGGCTAGCTGCACCGGCGAGGCACTTGAAGGCGTTATCGCCGAGCATCCGCTTTATACCCGTGAAATCCCCTTGCTGTTGGGTGACCATGTGACAACGGACGCAGGTACTGGCTGTGTGCATACGGCCCCGGACCATGGTGTTGACGATTTTGTGGTGGCAAAAAGATACGGTATCGATACTTTAAATTACGTGATGGATAACGGTACTTTTCGAGATGATGTCGAGTTGTTTGCTGGCGAGCATGTTTATAAAGTCGATCAGCATGTAGTTGACATGTTGAGCGAGCACGGTAATTTAATGGCTAGTGGAAAAATCACCCACAGCTATGCGCACTGCTGGAGAACTAAAACACCACTCATTTACCGGGCGACACCACAATGGTTCGTCTCCATGAATGAAAATGGTTTGTTAGACAAGGCGAAGGCCGCCATTAAAAATGTTAGTTGGCATCCTGACTGGGGTGAAGCGCGGATTGAAGGAATGCTGGATAACAGCCCTGATTGGTGTATTTCGCGCCAGCGCACTTGGGGAGTGCCCATTGCATTGTTTGTGCACAAGCAGTCAGGAGAGATCCATCCTAATACTGCTGTTTTAATTGAAAAAGTTGCCGGTATTGTCGAAAAACAGGGGATCGATGCATGGTATAGCGTGGATGCTGAGGCATTACTGGGTGCAGACGCTGAAGACTACCAAAAAGTCACGGATACTCTGGATGTTTGGTTTGACTCTGGGGTGACTCACGCCTCAGTCATTGGCGCTAGGGAAGAGCTCAGTTATCCAGCAGATCTTTACTTGGAGGGTTCTGATCAGCATCGTGGTTGGTTTCAGTCTTCACTCAAGACCGCTATTGCTATCAATGGAACTGCGCCATACAAAGCTGTTTTAACTCACGGATTTACCGTCGATGAAAATGGTCGCAAGATGTCCAAATCGATCGGTAACGTGGTTTCACCGCAAAAAGTAATCAATGAATTGGGTGCTGATGTGCTCAGACTCTGGGTTTCTTCGGCTGACTTTAGTGCCGAAATGACAGTGTCTGATGAAATTTTGAATCGCGCCGGCGATTCCTATCGGCGTATTCGCAATACTGCCCGGTACTTCCTATCAAATATCGACGGTTTTGATCCCTCCCAACATCTTGTTGCGCATGAAGAGTTAATTGCACTTGATCGATGGGCGATAGACTGTGCTGCAAAATTGCAGGATGAAATTATTGGCCATTATGATAATTTCCAGTTCCATCAGGTGTATCAAAAACTTCATAATTTCTGCGTGCGAGATATGGGTGGCTTCTATCTCGACATCATCAAAGACAGAATTTATACCTGCGCTGAAGACAGTTTGGCGCGGCGCTCAGCACAAACAGCGCTTTTCCATATTGCTGAGGCTTTTGTCCGTTGGATTGCGCCTATTCTAAGTTTTACGGCCCATGAGATCTGGAATTTTATGCCTGGAGACCGAACCGACGCAGTCTTTGTTACCGAATGGTACCCGCTCCAGCGGTTACATGCTCAAGAGGTGATTAATCAGAGTGATTGGGAATCCATATTGCTTGCCAAAGAAGCGATTAATAAGGTTATTGAGGAGCAGCGTAATCAAGGCGTGATTAAAGGATCGCTCGGTGCCAATGTGTGTCTTTATGCAGAGCCAAAGCTTTACGATTCATTGGCTAAGCTTGGGGATGAATTGCGCTTTGTGACTATTACATCCAAAGCGCAGCTATTATCCATAAAGGATGGGAGTAATATTCCAGAATCAACGCTGACTGGTTTGAGGGTTTCACTTGAGCACTCTGCATCAGAAAAATGTGTTCGTTGCTGGCACTTTATTGATGATGTTGGCAGTCAACCGCAACACCCAGAGGTTTGTGCGCGTTGTGTCGATAATATTTCAGGCCATGGAGAAATACGAGCCCATGCCTGAGACAAAAAAAGACGCTATTGCGATGGGTATGAATCAAGGGGGTGTTCATCGGATTTGGTGGTATGTGATAGCACTGTTGGTGCTGGTGGCAGATCAACTCACTAAAACAGCCGTATTGAATGAATTTTATCTTGGCCAGCGTGAGGTTATTAATTCGTTCTTTAACTTAGTTTATGTCCGCAATTACGGTGCAGCTTTTAGCTTTTTAAGTGATGCTGGTGGCTGGCAGCGTTGGTTCTTCTCCATTTTATCCTCTGTGGTTAGTGCTGTAATCGCAGTGTGGATTTTCAGATTACCAAGAGCCAAATGGATTGAAAGTTTGGCCCTAGCACTCATATTGGGCGGTGCTCTGGGCAATTTGTATGATCGAGTGGTACTGGGTTATGTGGTAGATTTTCTCGACTTTCACTGGTCGGGTTGGCACTTCCCTGCATTTAATGTCGCCGATAGCGGCATCACTATTGGTGCTGTTTTACTTATTCTAGATATGTTTTCAACACACGAAGATTCGAAAAATTAGGTAGATTATGAAATTAGAAGTAGAACTGGGCACTGTGGTGACCTTGCATTTTGCGCTGGTCTTGGAAGATGGAGATGTGATTGATTCCAATTTTGAAGCAGAACCTGCGACTTTTACAGTAGGCGACGGCAATTTACTTCCGGGATTCGAGACCACACTCATGGGGCTTGTTAATGGTGATGAGAGAGAGTTTACTATTCCTCCTGGGGATGCGTTTGGACAGCACAACCCGCAGAATGTGCAGCGAGTGGACCGAAGTAATTTTGATCAGAAAGAGCTAGAGGTAGGTGCTATGTTTTCATTCCAAAATGGCGATGGAGAGCTACCGGGTGTTATCGTTGAGTTTGAAGACGATGAAGTGATGGTTGATTTTAATCATCCTCTGGCTGGGAAAAATATTATTTTTCAGGTAAAAATAATGAATATTGCACCACAGAGTTTGCACTAGTGGATATCAAACTCGCTAATCCGAGAGGGTTTTGCGCCGGTGTTGATCGTGCGATTGATATTGTTGATCGTGCATTGGATATGTTTGGTGCGCCTGTCTATGTGCGTCATGAGGTGGTACATAATAAATTTGTTGTTGATAATCTTCGTGAGCGTGGTGCTGTATTTGTTGAAGAAATACATGAGATTCCTGATGATGTAATCTGTATTTTTAGTGCACACGGCGTGTCGCAAGCGGTTCGTCATGAAGCTAAAAGTCGCAATCTAAAGGTATTCGATGCTACCTGTCCTCTTGTGACCAAAGTACATTTTGAAGTAACTAAATACAGTCAAGAGGGTATGGATTGCGTTCTTATTGGTCATGCTGGACACCCTGAAGTTGAGGGTACTATGGGTCAGTTTGATTATTCCAAAGGGGGTGCTATTCATTTGGTCGAAGATGAACAGGATGCCTTGGCTTTGGAGGTTAAAGACCCTTCTAATCTGGCCTATGTAACGCAGACTACCTTGTCAATGGATGATACATCTGCAGTGATCGATGCCTTGCGGAAAAAGTTTCCTGAAATTCAAGGACCGCGTAAAGATGATATCTGTTATGCGACACAAAATCGTCAGGATGCGGTTAAGCAGTTAGCGATAGAATCTGATGTGGTTCTCGTGGTTGGGTCTGTGGCCAGTTCTAATTCTAATCGTTTAAAGGAATTAGCTGAGCGCTGTGGATGCACTGCCTATTTGATTGATGGTCCTGATGATATGGATGACCAGTGGTTCAGCAATGTTCGAGCTGTTGGTGTAACGGCAGGCGCTTCCGCACCTGAGGTTTTGGTTCAGGGTGTGATTACAAAATTGGTTAGTTTTGGCGGTAATTTACCTCAAGAACTGGACGGGGTGGATGAAAAAATCACTTTTGCATTACCCAAAGAATTGAGACCACCCAGAGTTCCTAAACCGGTCTGAGCACTAGGTGATTTTATTCATGTGTTTGAATAGGTTTTTAGTGGACGCATCAAGACTACTGTAATCTAAGTCTGGATCAAGTAATTTATTGGCCATATTTTTGCCTAACTCAACGCCCCATTGGTCGAATGAGTTTATATTCCAAATGCTCCCCTGGGCGAATATCTTATGCTCATAAAGGGCTATCAGAGCACCAAAATTTTTCGCAGATAATGAATCCATCAGTAAGGTATTCGAGGGTTTGTTACCTGCATAGTATCGGTGTGGCTGGCCTTCTGGCGCGGACTGCCCCTTCATTAATGCCGATGACTGGCCAAGCATGTTGCCAATCAGTACTCGATGATGCTCATTGTTACTCAGTGAGTCTTTGACCGCTGCGATAAAGTCAATAGGTACCAAGCGAGTGCCCTGATGCAGCAGTTGAAAAAATGCATGTTGTCCATTGGTTCCGGTTTGTCCCCATACAATCGCGCCGGTGTTGTAAGTGATTGTTTGGCCTTCAAGACTAGTGGCTTTTCCATTACTTTCCATGTCTAACTGTTGAAGATAAGAGGGAAGAAGCTGCATTCGCTCACAGTAAGGAATCACCGCCGTAGACTGGGCGCCTAAAAAATTACCGTACCAAATACCCAATAATGCCATGATCATCGGCATGTTTTGATCAATGGGTGCGTTTTGGAAGTGCAGATCCATCTCGCGTGCGCCCGCAAGCATTTCGGAGAACCGGGAAAAACCGATACTGATCGCAATAGATAACCCAATACTCGACCAAAGTGAATAGCGTCCACCTACCCACTCTGCAAACTCTAAGATTTGCGACTCTGAGATACCGTAGGCTAAGGCATTGCTAGGACTCGCGGTTAAGGCAATGAAGTGCACACTGGTCTGCGCATTTTTCAATCCCAAAGTCTCTTCGAACCAATCAAGTGCAGTTTTTGCATTGAGCAGCGTTTCTTGGGTTGTAAATGTCTTACTGGCAATAGCAACAAGCGTCGTTTCTGGATCTAGCTTAGCTAAGGTAGTCAGTATCTCTGCACCATCAACGTTGGCAATAAAGTGAATTTTAATAGACGAGTGGGAGAATTCACTGAGAGCACTACATGCTAGTTTAGGGCCAAGATCAGACCCACCAATACCAATGTTAACTACATCGGTAATGGATTTTCCCGTAGAGCCATGCCAACTGCCATTACGGACTTTTTCACTGAGCTGTCGCACCTGCTCAAGTTGTTTTTTTATGATTGCGTTGCGATCTTGAGCCTCTGATGTCTTGATATCACTGGGTTCTGAGCGTAAAGCCGCATGAAGTACTGCACGATTTTCAGTACGATTTATCGGGTCTCCGCAAAACATTGCGTCGCGATGTGTTAACAAATTTGATTCGTTTGCCAAGGCTATTAGTTCCTGCAAAACATTTTGACTAACCAGGTTTTTAGAGTAATCCAAAAATAGTTCGCCAGCGCGCAATGACATCCGTTGCGCTCGGTCGACCTCGGCATCGAATAACTCAGTGATTCTGGTATCAGTCTCTACTTGGGAAAGGTGTTTGAGATTGCGCCAAGCCACGGTGTCGGTGGGCGAGTAATTAGTATTGCTCATGTATTGTTTTCCCTTTATAAATTTTTCGATTGAAGCGTCTGCTTAGCGGTGAATATTAACGCTAGCGAGCCATATTTCGCGTAAAACGTAATAAAATTACGAATTTAGCGCTAAATTTGATAAAATATGACCTTATTACGTAATTTTGTTACAATAACGGAATATTCAACAGGTCCTACTATGACACAGCTTAACCAGCACATTGCTTCAATTACTCAGCGCATTATAGAGCGCAGTGCTAATTTACGCGCTGATTATTTGGCACAAATTGCTGAAGATCACAATAATCGACCGGAAAGGGGAAAACTGAGTTGTGGCAATCTTGCGCATGGCTTTGCAGCCTGTGAGGAAAATGATAAGAATAGTCTCCGCATGATGGAGGCCGCTAACATGGCTATTGTTACATCCTATAATGACATGCTATCAGCGCATCAGCCTTACGCCGAATACCCTGACCTTATCAAGCGAGCAATGCGTGGCATAGGTTGTACGGCACAGGTGGCAGGTGGTGTGCCCGCTATGTGTGATGGTGTTACTCAGGGTCAAGACGGAATGGAACTGAGCCTACTCAGTCGAGACATTATTGCCCAGTGTACCGCTATCTCGTTGTCTCACCAGATGTTTGATGGTGTTTTGGCACTGGGAATTTGCGACAAAATAGTGCCGGGTTTATTAATTGGTGTGTTAAGTTTTGGTTATCTACCCGCTATCTTTATTCCAGCGGGACCAATGGAGTCAGGGCTTAAAAATAAAGAGAAGCAACGTATAAGGCAGTTGTTTGCTGAGGGTAAGATTGGCCGTGAAGAGTTATTACAAGCTGAGTCTGACTCCTACCACAGTGCCGGAACGTGCACCTTTTATGGTACGGCAAATAGTAATCAAGTTTTGCTTGAGGCTCTTGGTCTTCAATTACCTGGGAGCTCTTTCGTTAACCCCAGCGATCCGATGCGAGAGCGTTTAACGATCGAAGCATGCCACCAGTTGGCACGCGTCACCGCACTAGGGAACGATTATCGGCCGGTTGGAGAAGTGGTAGATGCTCGCTCTATTGTCAATGCAACAGTCTCTCTGCTCGCATCTGGTGGCTCTACGAACCACACAATGCATCTTGTCGCCATTGCTCGTGCAGCTGGCATTATTATTAATTGGGATGATATTGCGGATTTGTCGGCTAAGGTGCCACTCCTGGCAAGGGTCTATCCCAACGGCAATGCTGACGTAAATCACTTCCATGCAGCAGGGGGCACAAGCTGTATGTTTCGGCAGTTGCTCGACGCAGGCCTTATGCATGGGGATGCTCAAACTGTGTGGGGCGAGTGCTTTGGGTCATTTACTCAAGAGTCATTTGTTGAAAATGATAAGATTGTGTGGCGTGAATCGCCACAAAAACCTTTAGATTTGGATGTGCTAACAACCGTGGACCATGCCTTTTCAGAGGAAGGGGGTATCCGGCTGTTAGCTGGAAATTTGGGGAGAGGCGTAATCAAAGTATCAGCCGTTGATGCACAGCACCAAATTATTGAAGCGCCAGCCGTGGTGATCGATGATCAAAATCAGCTCGAGTCACTTTTTAAATCAGGTGCGTTAGATAGAGATTGTGTTGTAGTTGTTCGTTATCAAGGTCCTAAAGCTCTAGGTATGCCTGAGCTCCATAAATTAACGCCATTCTTAGGTATTTTGCAGGACAAAGGCTTTAAGGTGGCGCTGGTAACGGATGGACGCATGTCAGGGGCATCTGGTAAAGTACCAGCCGCAATTCATCTGGTGCCCGAGGCAGTTGATGGCGGGCTGCTCGCTAAACTGATGAACGGGGATATGGTTCGTGTGAATGCGATTACAGGTGAGATTGACTGTCTTGAAGACATTGACATCATTAATGCTCGCCAAGCAGCGACCCAGCCCAAAAAGGGCCAGCGTGGGTGTGGACGGGAACTGTTCGCCGTGAATAGAAACAATATTAGTAATGCTGAACAGGGTGCTTCTTACTTGTTTGATGGAGAGTGATATATGGATAAGGTTTGGAATTTAGTCGCTGATATTGGTGGCACCAATGCAAGATTCTCAGCATTGGTGGATGGCCAGTTAGAGAGCGAGTTTCAGTACCTTCATTCAGTGGAAGAATACCCTAAATTTGAGGATTTAATTTGTATTCTTCTTCAAGAAATAGCGTCAGAAACCGGCTGGAATAACCCTCCTGCCAGAGTTTGCTTTGCAGTTGCCTGTCCTGCGGATACAGAAATTATTGCTTTTACTAATAGCCATTGGACATTCACGAAAACTAGTCTGAAAAAAGATTTGGGTTGTGAATATCTCTCGATCATCAATGACTTTGAAGCTGTCGCTCACGGTATTACTGAGCTTGAGGCTACTGATTTAGTGCAAGTCGGAGGGCTAAAGCCTGCAAAAAATAAGGCTATGGGTATTTTAGGCGCAGGAACTGGCCTTGGCGTAGCAGGTTTGCTTCCGTATGAGGGTGGATACCACGTTTTAGATACCGAGGGGGGCCATGCTGACTACTCACCTATCAGTGACTTACAAAGTGCAGTGGTTAATTGTTTAAGAGCAAGGTTTGGTCGAGTTTCACTTGAGAGGCTGTTATCCGGTAAAGGNTTGCTTAATATTTATTCAGCACTCTGTAGCATTGAAGATACGCCGATGATGTTTTCGACACCGGCCGAAATAACCGCCGCCGCGCTTGATAACACAGATATTAAGGCATTACAGACGTTGAATATGTTTTGTGAAGGCATAGGAGCAGCTGCAGGAAACCTTGCCCTGACCTTCGGAGCTAAGGGCGGAATTTATATTGCAGGCGGTGTAATTCCTCGTTTCCAAGAGTTCTTTATAAATAGCGGCTTTCGTGAAAAGTTCGAGGATAAGGGACGTTTTGTGAGTTATCTAAAACCGATCCCAGTTTATATTGTTGTCCACAAAAATTTGGGCCTGCTGGGAACAGCAAAAAAATTGAGACAAATGTAAAGGCTGTTTTATGAATGATTTGTTAAACTCTCACCCGATTATTCCGGTGGTTGTGATAGAGCGTGTAGAGGATGCCGTCCCACTGGCCGAAGCACTGATTGCCGGTGGTTTGCCTATTATGGAGGTGACGTTGAGAACTGAGGCTGCGGTTGCCGGAATAGAGGCAATTGTTAAGCATGTTCCATCGGCAATAATCGGTTCAGGGACGGTTTGTAATCCTCAGCAGTTCACTATTTCTGAAGACATAGGTTGCCAGTTCATTGTCTCCCCAGGGTCAACGGATGCATTATTAAAGGTTGCACAGGCTTCTTCAGTCCCATTCTTACCCGGTGTTTGCTCCCCGAGTGAATTGATGCGCGGATTAGATTATGGATTTGAGCACTTTAAATTTTTCCCGGCAGAAGCAGTGGGTGGCATTCGTTTATTAAAAGCTCTCCAAGGCCCTTTTAGCCAAGCGAAATTTTGTGCGACAGGCGGTATTGGTCTGCACAATGTAATGGATTATTTGGACTTAAAAAACGTCATGTCGGTGGGCGGCTCTTGGATAACTGAGAGTAGTTTGGTCAGAGAAAGGCGTTGGCAAGACATACAAAGATTAGCAGGCGAAGCCGTGTCTTTAAGCGGTCATTGATATTGATTTAAAGTAATGCTAGGTGACGAGGTAGGATATGAGTAACAATATTGATCTGGTTGTTTTTGGCGCTCGGGGTGATTTAGCTCGGCGTAAGCTATTTCCCGCCCTTTATCAGCTTGATAGAGCCGGATTGTTGTCTGACAGCACTCGAATTGCGGGAGTAGCAAGAGAGGCTATTGATTCTGCAGCGTTTATACGGCAGATCGAATCGCTTTTAAAAGATACTCCAGAAATTGGCGAATGGGATGAAAAAGTTTGGGCGAAATTTAGTCGCCGCTTGCATTACATTAAAATTGATTTTTCCCAAAAGAAAGAATTTGCTGTTCTCAATCAATGGATTGTTGATAGGCGCACTGTTATTTATTACCTAGCCACACCACCCAGCTTGTTTGGTCCGATTTGTAAGCACTTAAACGATGCGGATTGTGTTGATAAAACATCTAGAATAGTTCTCGAGAAGCCTATCGGCCACGATTTAGAGAGTTCAGAGCAGGTTAATGGCGATGTTGGGAAATACTTTTCAGAGCGAAATATTTACCGCATCGATCATTATCTGGGCAAGGAAACAGTGCAAAATTTACTGGCTCTTCGATTTGCCAATCGGATGATTAATTCTCAGTGGGATAACAGTTGTATTGACCATGTACAAATTACTGCAGCTGAAACGGTCGGGATTGAAGGTCGCTGGACCTACTATGACAAGGTTGGTCAGTTGCGTGACATGGTTCAAAACCACCTGCTACAGTTACTGTGTATGGTAGCAATGGAGCCGCCAAGTTCACTACAGGCTGATGAAATTCGTGGTGAAAAGGTTAAGTTATTGCGTGCCTTACGCCCGATCGATGAAGACCGAGTCGAAGAGTATGCCGTTCGAGGTCAATACTCTGCGGGCTGGATTTCCGGGTCTCCTGTTGTTGGCTACATGCAAGAGGAGGGCTGTGAAAGTGATAGCAGTAATAATGAAACCTACGTTGCATTGAAGGTACATATCGACAATTGGCGCTGGGCGGGTGTTCCTTTTTATCTGCGCACTGGAAAACGAATGCAGGATAAGGTCACTCAGGTGGTCATAGTGTATAAGGACAATCCGCACTCACTGTTTCCTGAAACTGATGGTGAGGCGAATAATAAGCTGGTTATTAGGTTGCAGCCGAATGAGGGTATTCAGCTTGAAATGGTGTCCAAAAAGCAAAGTTTGAAAGAACGTCTAAGTACTGAAAAACGAACATTGAATCTTGATTTTTTCGATTCCTCCGGCGATTCTCGCATTGCCGATGCATACGAGCGATTATTACTTGAGGTGATGAAGGGTGATCAATGGTTGTTTGTTAGTCGTGACGAGATAGATGCTTCGTGGCGCTGGTGTGACAGACTACTTGCTTCATGGCGAGGTAAAAAAATACCAACAAAATCATACAGTGCAGGATCATGGGGTCCGTCTAAAGCTGAGATTTTAATCGAGAATGACGGTCGTAGTTGGTACGAGGAATGATATGGATCTTTTAGAATTTGAAAACACCTCTGCTCTAGATGCTGAGTTAGTTAAAAAGGTTGTTGATCTGCTAGCCAAGGCAATTGAGCATCACGGATCGGCCTCACTCGTGGTCTCCGGGGGGCGAACGCCTAAGGGATTTTTTCATTTGCTATCTCAGGAGTTTCTGGAATGGCCCAAGGTTACTGTAACTCTTGCAGATGAACGCTGGGTTGACGCTGACCATAAAGACAGTAACGAAAAGCTTGTTCAGGAAAATTTACTGATTAATGAAGCTCATGCAGCTCGCTTTATGGCCTTAAAAAATTTAGCATCTTCCGCCTCGAGTGGTGAAGTGTCTATAGGCCAAGATCTTTCCACGATTGGACGATTTACCGTTGTTATTTTAGGTATGGGTGATGATGGACATACCGCATCATTATTTCCCGGTTCTAAGACGCTGAGTGCGGGACTAGATATGGAGTCCGGAAGACAATGTCTTGCTGTGCAGCCGTTAGATGCACCCTACGAAAGGATGAGTATGACACTTCCACGATTGCTCGATAGCGAACAAATTATTGTTCACGTTAGTGGTGAGAATAAGGGGAAAGTATTAGCGATGGCAGACGCTGGAGAGGATCCTTTTGAACTACCTATTCGTGCTGTACTTCAACAGACAACTACCCCGGTTGTCGTTTATTGGGCTAAATAGTAGAGCCTTCATTTAGATAGGCCTTCCGTGGCCTGGGAAGAGACGGTGCGTTAAGTTTCAGTACTGCGAATAAACTTAATAAATTTCTTCTTTAACCAGATGATCTTCTGAGGCGTTGGTGGCTTTACTTTGACTCGGTGCCACATCAAGTAGCACAAGACTGTTGTCTAGCATTCGGTTACAAAAGCCCCATTCGTTGTCATACCAAGCCATCACCTTCACTAGCGAGCCATTCACTTTAGTTTGTAGCGCATCGAAATTGCTCGAGAATGGAATATGATTGTAATCAGCAGAAACCAGCGGCTTGTCGCAATAGCTTAATACGCTTTGAAGCTCATTTTCTGCAGCCTTTTTTACAATACTATTAACCTCTTCTATCGAAGTCTCCCGTCCAGCGTTGAACGTTAAATCAACTAAGGAAACGTTAATGGTAGGTACTCTTATGGCGAGGCCATCCAACTTACCTTTTAACTCGGGAATTACCTCTGAAATTGCAGCTGCGGCGCCGGTTTTTGTCGGGATCATTGAGTGCGTAGCCGATCGAGCGCGGTAGATATCCGGATGATAAGAGTCGGTGAGCTGTTGATCATTGGTGTATGCATGTATTGTCGTCATATATCCAGATAACAGCCCTAGCTCCGCATAAAGGGGCTGAACCATAGGCGCCAAGCAATTGGTAGTGCAGGATGCGTTAGATATAACCTGATGGTCTTGAGTCAATATATTGTCATTGATACCGTAGACAATGGTCGCATCAACATTTTTTCCTGGCGCAGATATTAATACTTTTTTTGCCCCCGCATTTAAATGAAGGTTCGCCTTTTCACGGTCTGTGAAGATGCCTGTGCATTCGCACACTAAATCGATGCCCAGTTCACCCCAAGGTAGGTTCTGAGGATCCCGCTCACTAAACCAATGGATTTTTTGACCATTGATAAAAAGCGCACTATCGGTTACCTCTACGCTTTGATTGAAGCGACCATGCACTGTGTCGAAGCTTAGTAAGTGGCCATTTACCTGTGCATCACCTAGATCATTAACGGCAACAATCTGTATTTTTTTCTGTAAATCGGGTCGTTCGTATAGCGCCCGCACAATATTGCGCCCAATACGGCCAAAACCATTAATGGCTATTCTGTACATAGCTAGGCATCTTTTTGTGGTAAACTTACGTAAATAATACGGTTATTTGGGTGATATAGCAAATAATACGTTATTAAATTACGTAATGTTGCTGGACTGGCTTCTTTTTACTGTAGTGGTATCAGTTACTGATTTTTGTCGATAAAATAAAGTGGTTTTCAGTGTCATTTAATTGAAGCGACATCGTGTTTAGGACTGGAATATCATGCATTATCAAAATTTGATTAATATCATCACAGATGCGCTGCCCACTTTAAATAAATCAGAATCAAAAGTGGCAAAAGCGATTTTAGCTGACCCTGAATCTGCGACTAGATCAAGTATCGCTAGTTTGGCTAAAAAGGCAGAAGTGAGTGAGCCAAGCGTCAATCGATTTTGTAAGCGCTTTGATACTGCTGGATTCCCTGATTTCAAAATAAAACTGGCGAAGTCTTTGGTGGCCGGTGTACGGTTTGTTAACAGAAATGTGGATGCGAATGACACTGTAGAAAGCTACACACCAAAAATATTTGATAGCACTATTAACGATTTAGCCTTAGTCAGAGATAGCATAAGTCATGATGTCATTAATGATGTAGTTGATCAGCTGATTCAGGCAAAACGAATTTATTTCTTTGGACTAGGCACCTCGGGGGCAGTTGCTCGAGATGCCGAAAATAAATTCTTTAGATTCAACTTGCCAGTATCATTTCATGATGATGTGTTGATGATGCGTATGCTCGCCTCAACCGGAGCTGCTGGTGATGTATTCTTCGTCATTTCTCATACTGGCAGAACAAAAGAAATAATTGATATCGCGAAAATCGCTAGTAATAATGGGGCCATGGTTGTTGCGTTGACGACGCCAGCATCGCCTTTGGCCGCTATGAGTAGTATCGCACTTGAGGTGGATGTTCCTGAAAATACTGATGAATACATGGCTATGACCTCGCGCATCGTGCATCTAGTCATTCTTGATGTTTTGGCAACCGGGTTTACGCTTCGCAGGGGCCCCGACTTTTTACCTCATCTTGCAAAAATAAAAAATAGCCTCAAACCTACTCGATATCAAAAAGACAGTTAGGTTAAAAACTCCCAAGATAAATCAATGCTGGGTGTTTATAAATTTATCGGAGTCGTCTTCAGTATCGTTCAGATTACGGTTTTAAAAAGCTTAACGACCTTGTGTTGTAGTTGTTGAGACAAGATAGTATTACATTTAGGAGGGAGTTATTTATGTCTGACGTTCAATTTTATCCTGTTCCAGATGGCTGGGCCGACTCGGCATGGATTAATAAGACCAATTATCAGCAAATGTATCGTGAGTCTGTTGAAAAGCCAGATAGCTTTTGGGCCAGTCAAGCCGCTGAGTTTTTAATGTGGGATTCTCCTTGGACGATCGTTTCCAGCTATGATTTCGCAAAGGGTGAGGCTGAGTGGTTTAAGGATGGGAAACTCAATGTCACCACTAATTGTATTGATCGGCATTTGCGGGATCGTGCTGATCAAACAGCGATTATTTGGGAGGGCGATGATCCTTCGGAAGATAAGAACATCAGCTATCAAGAACTACACGACCACGTCTCGAAGATGGGTAATGTTTTACGTCAACGGGGTGTTGAGAAGGGTGATCGTGTATGCATATATATGCCAATGATTCCTGAAGCAGCTTACGCAATGCTCGCTTGTGCGAGAATTGGTGCAGTACATTCAGTGGTGTTTGGTGGTTTTTCACCCGATGCGCTAAAAGATAGAATATTAGATTCAGACTGCCAGATAGTGATTACCGCGGATGAGGGCTACCGCGGCGGTAAAACCATTCCCCTTAAAGCAAATGTAGATAAGGCCCTTGAGCACTGTCCTGACGTGCATACCTGTCTGGTTATTGAAAGAACTGGTGGTGTCATTGGTTGGAAAGAGCCCAGAGATATTTGGCATCACCTAGCGATTGAGGAGGTGGCAGCTGAATGTGAACCGGAGGTGATGGATTCCGAGGACCCTCTATTTATTTTGTATACATCGGGTTCTACTGGAAAACCAAAAGGCGTTCTGCATACCACCGCTGGTTACTTACTGATGGCGGCGATGAGTCATAAGTATACTTTCGACTACAAAGACGGCGATATTTACTGGTGCACGGCCGATGTTGGGTGGATTACCGGGCACAGTTATATCCTGTACGGCCCCCTATGTAATGGTGGTATCTCTTTAATGTTTGAAGGAGTACCCACATACCCAGATGCATCGCGTTTTTGGCAGGTTATTGATAAACATAAGGTAAATCAGTTTTACACGGCGCCAACCGCTATTCGGGCATTGATGGGCGCTGGAGATAAGTTTGTTGAGGGTACATCAAGGGCATCGCTAAAGCTGTTAGGTACTGTGGGAGAGCCTATCAATCCTGAAGCTTGGGAGTGGTATTACCGGACTGTTGGAGATTCTCGCTGCCCTATTGTCGATACTTGGTGGCAGACTGAAACGGGTGGCCACATGCTGACACCATTTCCCGGAGCAACCGATCTTAAACCTGGCTCGGCAACCAAACCTTTTTTCGGCGTCCAGCCCATCCTTTTAGATACTGAAGGTAACGAGATCGAAGGTGAAGGTGAAGGACTTCTAATGATTAAGGCCTCTTGGCCTAGCCAAATTCGTTCAGTCTACGGTGACCATAAGCGTTGTATTGAGACCTATTTTAGTGCGTATCCTGGTTACTACTTTACCGGAGATGGGGCTAAGAGAGATAGCGATGGTGATTATTGGATCACTGGCCGAGTGGATGATGTACTTAACGTTTCCGGACACAGAATGGGTACCGCTGAGGTTGAAAGCGCATTAGTATTACATGAAAAAATTGCAGAGGCTGCTGTGGTTGGATGCCCGCATGATATCAAGGGCCAGGGTATTTACTGTTACGTGACGCCTATGGCTAATGTTGAGCCCGATGAGGGCCTAAAAACTGAATTAATAGCCCTATGTGTCAAAGAAATTGGGCCCATCGCTAAGCCGGACTTTATTCAATGGGCCGCAGGCTTACCAAAAACTCGCTCTGGAAAAATCATGCGGCGAATTCTTCGCAAGGTGGCTGCCAATGAGTTGGATAATTTGGGTGATACATCAACGCTGGCTGATCCTTCAGTAGTGACTGATTTGATCGCTAATAGACACATTCGTTAAATGAAATTCTATTTATCATTGAAGGTCACCATAATCGCAGAAGGTGCTCTATGAAGCTGACTTTAAAATTAATGATCGGATTGAGTGTTATCTATGCTGGCTTGTTAATTGTTCCGGGGTACGGGCCTGTTGCCGACACTGCTTTTTATAAGAATACTGACTTCTCGATTATCGCCCATAGGGGTGGAAGAGGCTTAGTTCCGGGTAATACCATAGAGGCAGCGATCAATGCAGTGGACATTGGTTCTGATGTTATAGAAGTCGATGTACATTTAACAGCAGATGAAATTCTAGTGGTACGTCATGATGCAGACATTGACACTACAACCGATGGTAGCGGGCTTATCGCGAATATGGATTTGGTTGATATTCAGTCACACAAAGTAGGCTACCACAAGCTTGATTACCCAAATAAGATTGAACCCAAAGCGTTGCGGGTGCCTACATTAAAAGCGCTATTTCAGCGCCTACCCAATCAGCGTTATTTGATAGAGCTAAAACCACAGAAGGTTACTTCAGCGGATATACTCTGTGAGACAGTTTTGACCCATGGCTTGCAAGACCAGGTCATAGTAGGGTCTTTTCACAGTTCCGTATTGAGATATTTTAGAAAAATCTGTCCATCAGTCCCAACCTCTTTGGGTAAAAGTGAAATTACCTGGCTCATTTTTCTTGAGAGGCTTCATCTAGGGCATCTGTTCAAGTCTTCAGGGTATTCTATCCAACTTCCTTTTGATTACGCTGGGGTCAACATTGTTCGTCCTAGTTTGATTAAGTTGGCTCATGATCTAAATCTGGCTGTTGATGTTTGGACCATCAATGATTCCAAAAGCATGCAAGTACTTATTGAAATGGGTGTCGATGGTATTATTACTGATCGGCCTGATCGTTTGGGGTCAATGGTATCTTTAGCACAAAAAAAGAAGTAAATAGATCTTCTGTTGATTGGATGACCTAAGCCACTACACTCGGATTAAACGCCGCGATAATGTTCTTTTTAAGGTTTTATGTAATCTCTGCCTATACTAAAGTATTAGTTAGTGCTAAAGTTTAATTCATAGTTGCATAGTTAAAATGTAAAACTGAATGAATTAAGCTGGTGAAGAGCGGTGGTTTAAACTGCATTGTTTGAGATTACTTTTGCTTTTTATTAAGAATCACCTTTCTATAGACGCTAATTGACCTTAAGCTTCGCTAAAGCTTTCTTATAACTTTTACGTATAACATATATATATTTGTAGTAAAAAATGTACGGAAATGCATAGGCCTAAAGGTCATACTGCAATAAGCCGATATTTTTAGACTATCAGGGCTATAGAGATAAAAAATAATAAAAATAAATCCAGCGTCAACAATCCGCCACGTTATTTCGTGGTGATGAAGTATTTTTATGGCGGTTTAAATATTAGTCTACAATAAAAATCATGAAATGCTTCTTAATTGACAACAAGCAGGAACCATAATGAAACTAGATATCAGCAAGCAGTTGTCCAAATTAATGCGTGACAATAATTTGTCTCAGAGCGCACTTTCTAGGGCTACGGGTGTCCCGCAGCCCACGATTAATCGTATCCTCAGTGAGGTAACGCGTGAGCCAAGGCGTGATTCTGTTGTCCGGATCGCCAATTTTTTTGGTATCACGCCTGAATCTCTCTATGAATCAGGGGGTAGTAAATCAGTCAGAACCCCTGTCGCAGAATCTGTGGAAGAAATTTATAAGCGAATAGCTATGCTGAACGTTTCTGAGAGAAGTGAACTCTTCGAGCGCGTCTCTCAAAACCTCAGATAGTATAGTCACTTAGGACACTTTCAAGTCGAGATCTCTGCTCCTCGGACAAGGCACTCATATGCTCAGTGAATGCCTCTAGCCCAGTATTAAAGGCTTGTTCTAGCGATGTCTGTCCGGAGTTCAAATGAGCATGAGTCGTTTGATCTACACAAAGTTCTGAGTCCATTATCGTTGCACCTCCCCCTAATAAATTGATTCCTTTGAATATCCTTAAAATAACGAACCCACGTTTCATTATTAGTTTGATGGTTAGCGATTGCTATAGCACTAAAGTATTAATCACTCGATCCTGTGACATACTTCACAATCTTTTCGCAGTCATATTTATTAATTATCGGTTTAATTTTTTTTAAGCTTGTTTTATCTACCAATATCTGTATAAAAAAACAATGAATGAAATTTTACTAGGTGATCTTAATCTAAGTTTTTGGGCAACGGTGTTCATGGCGTGCCTATTGGGGGCAATGTCTCCAGGACCTAGTTTGGCAGTTGTTGTCAATCACACTTTGGCCAGAGGTTTGACCGCTGGTTCTTGTGCTGCGATTAGTCACGGGTTTGCAATTGCCGTTTATGCGGCAATTACAACGTTTGGGTTGTCAGCAGTTATTAGCAACAACCAGCAGATATTTGATGCAATTCAAGTGATTGGATGTGCATTTCTGCTCGTTCTAGCCTTCAAGTTATTATTCTCGTCCTCAAGAAACGAAGAAGTGGAACTCCCTCTGGCAACGATATCATCTAATATGTTGGCTATAAGAGATGGTTTAGCCATCGCTTTTTTTAATCCAAAAATCCTACTATTTTTTACGGCTTTGTTTAGTCAATTCGTTAGCCTCGAAAGTAGTATAAGAGAAAAGATCTCTCTCGCCTTGATTGCAGGTGGTGTTGATATGCTTTGGTATTTATTTGTGGTAGCCATTATTTCTCGCTCTGGTTCTATCTATCGATTTCAGAATGCAAGTGATTGGCTCAATAGGTGCTTTGGATTGATACTAGCATTTATTGCTGTGGGTTTTATTGTCGAGATCGTGCAGGCGTGGTAATTATCAATTTTTAGGAGTCTCCAAATAGTGACATCGTTTCAAACCCTTTATGAACTCGCCGTTAAGAAAAAAGGATCTACTTCACTACTAGAAGAGGCTCTTCCTTCGGTTGCAACTTCAGTGGAGCTGTCAAAAATACCGGATGATCGTTATCTGTCTATGATGACACGCTGTGTTTTCAGGGCCGGTTTCGTATGGCGAGTTATTGATTACAAATGGCCAGGATTTGAAAATGCCTTCGCTAAGTTTAATCCTCTAGCGGTAGCGCATTTTAGCGATGAACGATTAGAGGAGCTCGCGCAAGATGCAACGATAGTGAGAAATTTCACTAAGATAGTGTCTGTACGAAACAATGCGGTCTATGTGCTTGACCAACAACGGCGTCATGGTAGTTTCGCAACGTTTATTGCTGATTGGCCCACTGAGGACATTGTAGGCTTATGGTTGGAATTAAAGAAAAAAGGGTGCAGATTAGGCGGGAACAGCGGCCCCATGATGCTCAGAAGTATGGGCAAAGATACGTTTTTAATGACTAAAGATGTCTGTGATGCCCTAGTCAACCATGGTTTTATAGAGAAATTTAGTGTCAATTCTCAGCGTGATTTGAGACATGTTCAAGATATTTTCAATGGTCTTCGCGAGCAATCTGGCCGGCCTCTATGTGAGGTTAGCCGTATACTCGCATGCACGGTTTGATATCAGCCTCTAAAGCTGGCTGTTAATCCAGGTCTCGGTGCGTTGGTCCAGAATATCCAGTGGCAGAGCGCCTTTATCATGCAACTGGTCGTGAAAACTGCGTATATCGAACTGCTCGCCGAGCTGCTGAGTTGCTCGTGCACGCAACTCTTTAAATTTAAGTTCTCCAATTTTGTAGGCAAGAGCCTGCGCAGGCCATGAGATATAGCGATCAATTTCGACTTCGATGTCATGCATGCTCTTAGCCGTATTACGGGCAAAAAAATCGATAGCTTTTTGCCGCTCCCACCCGAATAGATGCATGCCGGTATCGACTACAAGACGAACTGCTCGCCACATTTCGTAGGTGAGCTGCCCAAATTTACTGTAAGGGTCTTTATAAAATCCCATTTCATCGCCTAAGCTTTCCGCATATAACCCCCATCCTTCGACAAATCCGGTGTAGCTAAGATTTTGTAGCAGTGAGTGAGTTTCTGGAAGTTCTTGTGCCAGTGATATCTGTAGGTGATGGCCGGGCATAGCCTCATGAAGGGTCAGTGCCTCCATTTCCCAGATAGGTCGAGTGTTCAATGCGTAAGTGTTGGCATAAAAATAACCCGGACGCCCATCTTTAGCAGAGCCTCCCCAGTAGTAGGCTGTTGTCTGAGATTTGGCCGCATAGTCGGGAATGGGGATTACTCCGTAGGGCATTCGCGGCAGTTTCCCGAACATTTTTGCAAGCTCGGGATCAGCTCGCTTGGCAATATCGCGATAACCCGCCAGTAAACTCTCCGCGGAGGTCATATAAAATTGTGGATCTGTTCTTAGGAAAGCCGTAAATTGTTCAAAACTACCCTTAAATCCAGATTCGGCAATGACCTCGTCCATCTGCTTGCGTATGCGCTTGACCTCTCGCAATCCTAGTGAGTGAATTTGCTTAGGTGTGAGGCTAGAGGTGGTAAATCGTTTAGCGCGATGACGATACCAATTACTGCCGTTACGCATGTCAGATAGCGCAATTGAACTATTGGCGTTGGGTATATAGTCGGTTTCTAAAAAGGTTAAGAGCCTATCAAACGCAGGATAAATACTGTTTTTAACAATAGCGACGGCTTCACTGGTGATTTTACTCTGTTCCGCGTCACTAATACCTAAAGGCCACTTAGTGAAGCTTTTGAGGAGTGGACTCTTTAGTATATCCTCTGGCGTAGTATTACGAATCTGGTCGGGCACATCTCGGAGCGTTATTTGCGGAGGAGTAATGTTCCTTTTTAAACCTTCTCGTAAAACTGTAATATTTTGATCAATATAGTCAGCCGCACCGCGCAGACGGGAGAGTCGATCAGAAAAATCTTGTCGATTAGCCGACGGCATCATTGACAAGGTATCTGAAATATCTTGTTGAACGCCACTTCTCTGGTGAATCAGTATAAATTCCTCAGGGAAAACATACCCATCGACTTCATCAGACAAATTTTTCTCCACGAGTTGCCATCCCAGCAGGCTATCTTCATCGAGTTCATCAGCCTCAATCGCACGCAATTGTTTTAGGAAGTCTCTTCGTGTCTGTTTATTCTGTTGCACAGCTTCAAGAGAAGGATCAGGCCAGCGACCATTTTGGCCGGGATACCCTACGTAGGTCGCATAAGTGGGAGATGAGATCATCTTATGATGCCAAATTTCATCGTAAAGAGAATTAAGCACGCTCTGTTCAAGCTCGGCGGCAAGAACTATTGGGGAAAGTAGTAGAGCCAATACTATTGAGATTATTTTTTTCATTTGCTAATCCTTTAAATTTTTAATTTAGCAATCCAAGTAATTACGTTGTCTTCCAATATGGGCAGCGACACAGAACCATCCTTTAATACGACATCGTGAAATTCTCTAATATCGAACTTTGCTCCAAGAGTTGTCTCTGCATGCGCCCTTAATTCTTGGATTTTAAGCATACCAATTTTGTAGGCAGTCGCTTGAGAGGGCATCACTATATACCGTTCTATTTGACGCACATTGTAATTATTTGAGTGAGGAACATTTGAATTCATATAGTCTAGAGCTTCTTCTCGGCTCCATTTTTTGGCATGAATACCCGTATCAACAACTAGGCGACAAGCTCTATAAAGTTCACCAGATAGACGACCAAAGTCGGAATAGGGGTCTGAGTAAAAGCCAATTTCTTTGGGTACTGATTCTGAGTAAAGGCCCCAGCCTTCACTAAACACAGTGTAGCCACCAAAGAGACGAAATTTGGGAATGTTCTCAAGCTCTTGAGCGATTGAAATTTGCATGTGATGACCCGGTAC
>JGI24540J26637_10000124_pt1 | contig 27970 bp, 25 predicted proteins | sample NorSeaMetagenome_FD_26637 | JGI IMG/M metagenome (IMG submission 26637)
CAGGGGTACTACGCGGTTCGGTTTGGTTAGAGTTGACCGCGCGCGACCGCGCCATGGAGGACCCGGAGGGGTCGAGCCAGCAACTGTCGGGTCCGTCGGCTGTACTCAAAGCGCGCAAAACGAAGGGAGTGGATGCCGGCGCGCAACCGAAGGCCGTCTCGCCGGTCAAGGCGTGGGACTCCGATGCATCTTCCGTTTCAGCCGAGTCGGAGAACGATCCCGTCGCCGCGACGGTCGTTCCTTTCGACCCGGTCCCGCCCCCTCGCCCGCTGAGTGTGAGGTCTCGCGCTCCCGACGACGGCACGGCGAGCACGAGCGGCAAGGAAAACGAGAAGGAGAAGGAGCTCCGGGTCTGCTCGGTCACCTGGAACATGTGCGGCAGGAAGTTCCCGAGCAACCTGGAGCCCATGCTGGCGCCTCTGTTTGGCCGTGGCGACGACGGCGACATCGTCCGTGGGTGGTCGGCAGCGGACGACGACGAGGATGGAATTGATACTCCGTGCGATATACTTGTCGTGGGGGTTCAGGAAGCTCCCGCTATGGACGGCTTCGTGGAAGGTCTGCTCGCGGCGCTGGGTGGAGACGACGAGTTCGTGCACCTCGCGGGGGTGTCNCTCGAGCCCGGAGGATGGATACAGATGGAGGTATTCCTNCGACGAGAGCTGTTGCCTTTTGTGAGTGACGTGAGAAGGGATGCCGTGAGCTGCGGAATAGGGAACGTGTTCGGGAACAAGGGGAGTGTTGGGGTAGCATTCACGTGTGCAGGGGCCAAGCTGTGCTTCCTCAACGCGCATCTCGCGGCGCATACTGAGAAAGTCAAGCAGCGCAACGCGGACTACCACCGGATTGTGAGGACGATGTTCGCGCCCAGAGGTGGTGGCAAGAATGGGAAATCCTCATCATCGAATATGGCGCGAAGACCGAAGGCAAAGGCCAACGCCGTGGCCCCCGCGGATGCTCCCGACGAAACTGGTGCGTTGAAACCACAGACTCCCATCGATCCGCAGCGGCCGACTCCAGAGACTCCCTCGCTTTTCAAGGGTTTACTCAAGCGCCGAGCGTGGACTGCCGCGGATGGATTTGACATGTGCGTGTTCATGGGCGACCTCAACTATCGTGTCGAGGGGAACAGGCGAGCGGTGGACGTGCTCCTGGAGAATGGGATGATGGACGTGATGCTGGCAAACGACCAGCTCGCCATTGAAAAAGCCGCCGGGCGAGTCTTCTCTGGCTGGTCTGAGGCTGACCTGAAATTTCCGCCGACATACAAGCTGAACCGCGGCACTGCGGACGTCTACGACACCTCGGCTAAGCAGCGAGTTCCTTCGTGGACCGATCGCGTCCTCTGGAGGACCAAGGCGGGCGGCAAGGTGCGGTGCAACGATGGAGCCGACGTTTACACCTCCGCCAAGGGAATCAGGACGTCTGATCATCTTCCAGTAGTCGCGCGAATCAAGACCACGATTCATGATGCAACTCTAGCGGCCATTCAACGGGGTGGGCATCTCAACACGGGCTCAAGATCGCGCTTATGCTCCGTGATGTGACTAGATCTAGCTAATAGTCTGATAGTGTAGAGCAGCAGATACGCGCCACTCGCAGTCTTCACCTTGGGTCTACACTCCATCCAGACGTTCTTGCACCACTGCCATAACTCGCGCGGCACTGGGATGATGCTCCCGATCTCGCACTGCGGCTACCAGTACATCCTCTATGGTTTCGCGATCGTCTGACAGGTGTGCGAGTGCATAGGCACCTTCCAAACTACCGCACTCCAAGCGCCACTGCACCGCCCTTCGAATCATAATTCTAGCTCTCTCTCTCTCATCGTCCGTCCCACTGTCGCGCGCGATATCCCAGACGACTTTCGCCGCGGTGCTGAGGAGCTCCTCGTCTTGAGGAGCACATCGCCCCGCCCGCATCACTTTGATCATCGCACCCTCCGCACTCGTAGCTTCCAAAACCTGCGTTGGTCCGATTCGCACCGAGCTGCCTGTGACAGTCTGCATGTCGAGCCTCTCAATCCTTCGGCCGAGTCCGCGGACACGTGACCGAACTCAGGTGCGGCTCAGTCAGTGTGGTGGTGCGGCACGGTGTTTGTTGCTTTTTGTTTTGAACGAGGGACACCTCGTAAGCCTTTTTCTTGGAGTAAACAACAAAGCACACGACGAGCGAGCAACGCAGCACACTCCTCTACACAAACAACCACACGTGCGATCGGTACACTATATCCACGACTTGTGATGCACATCCTCACCCACATCCTCCTCATTTGCCTCTGGCTCGACGTCGTTTGGGCGCAAGCCTCTGCTCCTGGTCCCTCACCTGCTCAAAAAACCAACAACGAGGACCTATCCGAGCTGGCTCTCTGGCCCGACGTTGACATTCGCGGGCTGCTCGCCGGCGAAACGAATGCAACCGAAAAAACACCAAGTCCGGTCGATCTACTGTTCGTCCTGCAAGCAGACTCCGCTACTCTCGTTCCCGCGAGTGATGGCGGTTTGCTTGGGGGGCACCTTTTGCTCGGTGGCGTGTTATCCCAGGTTGTAGCTTTCGCAGACCGACCTTATCGAACTATGGACATGATCAGTCTCGAGGACTTCTTCGCATTTGAGTTGATCCAGGAGTTTTTCGCTGGCCCTAACCCACCAAACGCCATCATCACTGGGGAGCTGCCTCACGATATAGCGTCGCAGCGTTGGAACGAGTCCAATTCGCTCCCGTACAGGAGACTCCTCGGAACCGTGTTGGGCGCGGCTGCCTATGACTTGCAACGACCGTCAGAGCTTCGCTTTGATATTCCCGCAGGCATGGACATATTCAGAGAAGACGGACGTGTCGATATCGTCGACAACGAGATGTTTCAAGATCTGTTGAAAGAGTATGCCAATGCATCACACGACAACAGTACCTATCCAACTTTGTCTCAAGTGACGGTGTTTGTCGATCCGTTTCGCTCAGAGGCACACCTTGACAACGGACGAAAGCTGTTGCAGCGTGGTCGTGGCGGTCGACGCGGAGGCGGCTTTGGTCGCGCTGGTGCAATGCGCGGCGGCTCGATTGGGCGTCCACGTGGGTCAGGTCGACGTTGGAATGGTAACACAAACAACTTCTATGGCGGGCGAAATGCATACATCGGTGGCTTCGGTGGTCGCGGCTTTGTCGGCGCGTCATCGTTGTATCCAGGATATGGCGGAGGAGGATGGGGCGGACTTGGATACTACGGTGACGCATATTCTGATCCGTACGTGTCCTCCAGTCGTGCCCTGGCGTACCAGGTCCCTTCCACGGTTGTGCAGCAAGTCCCAGTCCCAGTCCCAGTCCCAGTCCCAGTGCCAGTCCCTGCCCCCCCGCCTGTGATGACTGCAGCAATCTTACAGAATGAGTTGACCGGCACATGGTCTGGAAACGGGGGCGGTGCTGGAATGGGCTCAATCAGAGTTCTGGCGGTCGGGTCGAATGGCGCAACACAAGTCACCGCTCAGCTTCCTGGCTGCGAGACCTGCGCATCAGGTTGCCGCTGGAAGGAAGCGACAGGCCTGGCCACGTTCACTTCGGGTGGAGAATCACAACTTGAAGTTGACTTTGTTTCATGCGATGCACAAAGTACAATCACGATGCTACGTGGCTCGCTCGAAATGGCAGCCAATGGCCGGAACGTGATATACTGGACTCCGGCAACGCATTCGACGCAGTGGATTCGCAACGCCTGAACCCCTATTCGCTAACACTTCCCTTGTACCTTCGNATCATTGAATAACATCATCTCCCCAAGTCCTCTGGCTGACCTCTGCAACCAGGCCATCGAAGTCAAAGTCTTTCTGTTTGTGATTGAAAGGTTTGACAAACTTCTCGTATAGCTCATCGTCGCCATAAAATATATGGCACAACCTCACAAGCCTCACAGCCTCTTGCCCGGTAAGATGCTCAGCTGCGCCCGCCGTTGTGGCGTCGACGTGCGCGGCTTGAACCAGCGCGAGCCCCTTGGAGTCGATAAGCTCTGGGTAATGCGCCGCTACCATCATGGGCGTTGCCGCTTCCTGAAGCTTCCTGAAATCGTCGATGGCTGTGAAAGAAACGTACGGCAACTTGGCCTGCATCACCAGCGAGAGGAACCGGCCCGGGGACTTGTGAATTGGCATCACGAAAATCGGGCACTGCTCCGAGCGCTTCTCGAGTAACCTATACGCCTCCGGCTCCACCTTCAAACCGATTCTGCCACTCTTTCCCTCGTGATAGTCGCGCCATATCGTGGCTATGGCATCGGCGTTTTCCTTCTCCAGTAATTCCACGTGAGTCACTTCGCCGAGCGTCTTGCCAGGAGGCACCACCGTGCTCATCCACCGCATCGCGCCTTGGTCACGAGCGGGAAAAGGTGTGGGAACCTTCCTCATCGACACCGTGGAGGTCGAGGCGTCGCCACATGTCGCCCATGCTGACAGACATGTGCGATACCTGAACGCCCCTTGCAATCTTCGCATTGTCGCGCGCCTCACTTGTGTCTCTGGCGATCGGCAACGTCAAAACATTGGCATCCTGTCAGCTTTGGCTTTTTCGCAGGGTTTATTTTTGGGTGGTGATAGTGACGAGACGGGGAGGCGCCGGACCACCACTCCGTCTGACGCAACGGGAGGTGCGGTTCTGGCAACGAGTCGCGCCATGGAGTACTTTCCGAAGGATCAGTGGGCACGATATGACTACAACGGTTGCTTGAGCAGAGGTCAGCTGACTCGCATGGGAAGGTTCGAGAACGCTGCGGGTTTATCCATCGCGTTTTATAGCTGGGAAGTGCCGAACCCCAAGGGGGTCGTCATCTTCAGCCACGGGCACGGCGTGCACGCCACGTTCGAGCTCCTCAACAGCCCAAAGGCTCCGGGTATTCGAACCGAGTACCCGGGGACTTGGGCCGAAAGCCTGAACAAGGCCGGCTACAGCCTGTTCGCTCTGGACCACCAGGGTCACGGCCGATCGGACTACGCGCGGGGCAAGCGCTGCTACTTCGAGAGGTTGCAGGATCTCGTCAACGATTTCAAGCGATTCGTGCGGCTCGTCAGGCAAGAGGTTGGCCAGGAGCTCCCCACGTTTCTGTTAGGCATGAGTATGGGCGGCTTCGTCGTGGTGAACGCTGCTATCGAGGATGAGAACCTGGCAGACGGAGTGGTGCTCCTCGCACCGATGTTGTCACTTGACCGGCTGGCATCNAGGGGCATCAACAAGGTGCTGCTTCCGCTCGTGACGATGATATCCGTTTTCCTGCCGACCCTTCCGGTCGCGGAGACGGCAAAAAACATAAAGTTTCCCCATTCTCAGCTCGAGGTGGAGATGGATGATTTGACCTACCCGTCTGGCGTGACGCGGACCAGGTGCCGTGTCGCGGCCGAGTATTACATCGGTACGAAACGCACCCAGACACTGATGCATAAAATGAAGATTCCGTTCATCACTTTCCACGGAAAGGACGACCAGATGACGGATCCAGCCAGCTCTGAAATGCTGTACGATCGCGCCTCGTCGAGTGACAAGACCCTGCAATGGGTCGAGAACGTCTTCCACGATTTGATGCATGAGAAGCCGACGAGTAACGATATTATCGCCGCCATCGTCAACTGGCTGTCTGATCGTACTGTCGGCAGCAAACCAAAGAGGAAAAGTCGAGCGCCGCGTTAGCATAATCTAGGTTCCTTGTGGATAACAATCTGTTCTAGCTAGCTAAGATCAGCTATCGCCCAAAGCCTGTCTCTACAACGTTAACTGAGGAGAGTTTGACTTTGACAACTGATGGGTTCAACATGTCCTCCGCAGCCCGTTCCAGCCTACTCCTCGACGCGCCGACAATCTCGGGGTTGTTTTCCAGCAGTAACGTCANACCTCTTCGCCAAGGGAGCTGCTCCTGAATCACAGGTTTCTCGAACTCTTCAGCAAACGCAACGGCACCCTCTTCTCCTATCTCGTTGTTTGAGAGGTCCACGACTTCTAAAGTTTTGACCTCAGCGAGAACGTCTGCAATCGCGGCAGCTCCATCGTCACCCAGGCTGTTGCCTTTCATATCGAGATATGTGATCGATGGGCAATTGACCAAATCCTCCACTAGAACCCATGTACCGTCCCCGGTGATACTATTCATCGCGAGACTCAAGTGTTCTAGCTTCACACAACTCGAGATGGCTGGCGCAAGCGCATTGATCGCTTCATCTCCAGCACCATTGCTTCCAAGGTGAAGCACGCGCATATTCTGACAGGATGGGATCGCACGCGACAACCACGTGATACCGGAGCTGGTCAAGGAACACCCTCTCAGATCGAGGTGGTGGAGTTTGGGCAAACAGCCCAGCACTTCACCGAGCTCAGCACCTCCACTGGAGCCGATATCGTTTCCACTTAGGTTCAGGGTGGTTAGCTTTGTCAAATTTCGAAAAGCATTCGCGATGTCAGCCACGCCAATTGCACTGATATCATTGTTCGATAAATTCAGCTCTCGTAGAGTGGGTGGGAGCGCCCGAGAAATGGCTGCTACTCCTCTGTCACCGATTCTACAGTGCGAAAGCACGAGAGAGTCCAGCACGGTGCACGACGACAGACCTCCACTGATTGCGATAGCCCCATCATTTTCGAGAGGATTGCGAGGTAGGCTTAGATACCTGACATTGGAGCAACGCAAAAGAAGATTGTTGATTTCATTCGCAGCTGTAACGCCAATCTCATCTCCATCAGCAATCAAGTGCGTCAACTCACTGGCACACTCAAATAAGCCCGGAGCAAAAATTGACCATCCATCGCAAAGCCAACACTCCGTCAACTGAAGCTCTGTACATCTTTTGAGCGGAGGGACTTTCAAAAGATCAGACAGAACTCTCGCTTTCTGAGCTGTCAATGAAAACGGTCCCGTCGCGTCAATCTCTAAGCGAATAGGTTGCTTCCACTCGCAGTCCAAGCCTCCGCCACTCAGCCGGTCAAGTAAATCACCGTTTATGTGCTCTGGACCAATACAAACATGAAATCCTGCTCCGTCTCCGTCGTCGCACTCCCCTCTGGTGATCTCCGGGGGTTCTAAACGCACCTCTGCCAGACCATCAACTTCTTCAATGCGTCGCAACAGGAGCAGACAAGTTCCTTTCGGCAATGCATGTCCATGGGATGAGTTTTTCATCGTCATGAAGGAGCGCAAAGGCACAACTTCAGCCGAAAGCTTCATCTCAGCAATGGAATTGTGAAGCGCTCGATCCACATTCGACCATCTTGGGATATATGCTAGCACAATGATGCCACCTGGCTGCGCCATGGCAGCCTTTGCCGTCTCCAGAAATGATTTTGCGCTGGATGCCGAATAGATAACATCAGATCCAATGACAACGTCAACGCTGCGCGCGAGGTTGTTTGGGAAAAGGTCAGCTCCCCATGNCACATTCTCCACGCGTACCGCGTCGCCAGAGCAGTTCATCTCGCCTACGTTCAATTCTACGTTTCGCCTGAGACGTTCAACCACTGCGTCGTTGCTGTCTGTGATGATCAGCTCCCTGCATACCCGACCGGCGAGGAGAGCAGGGACGCCGATGCCAGCACCCAACTCCAGGACCCTCGAAGAGGTGAGTAACTGCCTACCCCTCGAGGATAGAATGAATTCGCACAGGACTGGCATAGCTTGCCATGCGACATGCCCGGTCTCGTCGTGCTTAGCTGTCGATGTATCCTCCGGGAAAACAGCCGCACGCTCGGCACGCACGACCACCTGCGCGGACGGGGCTCGTGAGAGACGGAATTCAGCTGGAAACCGCACGACTTACCTTCTCGTCTTCGCTCTCCGCGCCGTCCGGGAAGACGTATTCGACGGCGACGGCCGACATGACGTTTCCACGTATTTCACCGCGTCAGCATAATATCCTCAATACCGATTCCTCATCGTGTGCCCGAGTTCGTGTCCCTGCTTTTGACAAGAGGGAGCTAACAAGAGGGCACTTTTGACAGAAGTGTGCTGACTCGACCAGCGGAACTGCACGTTGAAATCATTTGGGCAGAACGCTTTGGAGCGGCTCTTCACTCCTGACACCAGCACAGGCTCAAAGAGAGCATACGTGAAAGCAGCAAGCATACATCATGGGGCCTAAGAAGAACCCCATAGCCGCGCGGATCAAGAAGATCATGCAGGCTGACGAGGAAGTGGGAAAGATCGCGCAGGCAACTCCGGTTCTGATGGGTACGTTGAGCATAATCTCGCCAACCCTGACTCTTCTTTCTGACTTCCACGCTTCGTTTACTTTCATCACGCGCAGCTAAAGCTCTCGAGATGTTCATGGTGGAACTCATGAGCTCAACCACAAGTATCGCCGGTGCACATGGGGCGAAGACGGTGAGCGCCGGACACTTGCGAGCAAGCATCATGGGCAACGAAAAGTTTGATTTCCTCAAGGACATCGTAGAGGGAGTTCCAGACCTTCCTCCGGCGGAGGCTGGAGCTGGAATCGAAGCCGATGCTGCTGCTGGCGGAAAGAAAGGTTCGAAACGGTCAAGGTCGCAGAATGTAGCGGCTGGTTCTCTCGGGGTGGGTAGCTTGGATGATGATGGTTACGATGACGAACCAGTGCCCAAGGTTGTTCGTGCTGAACCTGATGAACCGCCGGCTGACCCAGCCACGGGTTCGTTGGGTGAAGGCGCGACGGGACAGGCGCCAGATCTCCAGGGGACGCTGGGGTCTTTGGGTGGTTCGCTAGCCGAAGACGACGACTACGATGATTTTTAGCAAGGTTTCTAGTATGCATATCAGTAGTGTACATCAACTGGACTCTACAGTTTCGGGGCAGATACAACAGTAAGAGGGACACCCTGCGGCGCGGTTCCCTGCTTGCTTGCGCGCTGGTGACTGTTCCCGCTCCTGGACTGGTCTACGCGAGGAGAGGACGTCCGATGAACGTTCGTCGGCATGATGAGTTCCTCCGACGGCAGCTCGATGCGGAAAGCCGAGTGCTCGAGGGCTTTGTCCGGCGTGATCCTATCCTCGGGCGCGAATGCCAATAACTTGAGCAAAAGGTCAGTGAAGTGAGCAGCAGATGCGCCATCGACTCGGGAGCAGACGATGTCCTTCAACCTTTTCATTTTCCCCACTGCTCGCGTGCTCTCTGCGCTCTGACTTCCTTCGGGCCAATTGAGCTCCGCCCCATCCCTGAAATATTTCTGAGCGTGCTTGTCGGCACGCTTGATGACATCTCGATGGATAGGTCCGAGTACCACCTGCATCATAGCGAGATGCTCGAGGTTCTCGTGAGTCTGAAAGAGAGCGTCACCCGTGAGCAGTTCAATCAAAATGCAACCCACACTCCAAACGTCACAGGGGTACGACCAGCCCATTCCAAGGATAACCTCCGGGGCTCTGTAATGACGGGTCGACACGACGGTGGAATGATACTGGTTCTCGAAAGTCGCGCTCCCAAAATCAATCAGCCTGATCGTCGAGTCCATGGGGACGCGCTTCGTGAACTTGCTACCTGAGGACACAGGCACACGTTGATACGCACTCGACAGCAAGAGAATGTTCTCTGGCTTCAAATCGGTGTGGACCAACTTGAGCGTGTGAAGGAAAGCCACCGCACGAAGGAGCTGTCGACCGAACGTTTGCACAAGATACGGGGAGAACGGCTTGTAATGGTTCTTCCTCAGAAACTCGAACAGGCTGAGGCCACACTTTTCAAAAACCATGCAGATGTGCCCGCGGTAGTCGAACCAGTTCCCCAGCATGATGCAGTTGTACCTCCCCTCTGGATCTGACTTTTGCACGGTCTTCAGCACATCGATCTCTATCATAGCGGCGTCTCGGTACTTTTGCACGTTTCGAATGATTTTCACCGCGCAATAGCTGCGAGACTTCCTGTCCCAACACTCCAGTACCCGACCAAACGTGCCTTCACCGAGCGGTGCAAGAATCTTGTACACGGGAGTGATGCTCTCACCGAGCTCGTACTGCAAGTGGCCGTCTTTACTGTCCGGGCGGTGCGGAGGCGACTGGTGAACTTTCACCGAGCTACCAGTGCCTTTCGAAGAAGTAGCCCTCGCGGAAGTTTCCAGAGCTTCAGCCGACGCGCCGGACGCCTTGCGCTCCTACAGAAAAGGGAACATGGGGAAAAACGCGTTTTTAGGGACGAGGCGGAAAAGGATCTTTCGAGCTTTGGGCTGCAAGGGCGTCGTATCGAGGGGAAGAAACATCCGGCGAGTATCCCGTACGCGNCGCGCTGCNTCTGACGTCCATATCTTCGGCGCATACGAACCCTGCTTCGGCTCGAAGGCTGCCGCACGCTGACACAAGCCGGCGGAAGATGGGGCGCCGAATAACGAACTCACCGTGACGAGGGCCCGCTCCACTTCTCTCTTCCTTTTTTGCGAGCGCGTGACTGCCACCACAAGGCGAGGGTTCACCTCATCGAGCAGCGACGGCGGAGTTGGCAGCTCCGCCATAGTGTTGGGAGCGTGTGACGATATTTTGTCGGCTGTGCAACACCAGAACCCGGCCGCAGAGGCGCCCTTCAATGACTGAATTATGGGAAGTCTCGAAAAGGGCGTTTTGCGGAAACCAGAAAATGCCGAAACGGACACCTTGCACTTTTTTTTTATTGAGACCTGCTACTTTGCTAGCGGGTTGAAGGCATCCAAACGAGGGCGAATGAAGCTCCGAGGAATTTTTCTTTTGGGGCGAGCACGAGCTTTGATGTCTCCGAGTCGAACTTGACGTCACGGACCAGCGTTCTCCCTACATAGTTCTGTTCGGATGACTCGACTACAATATGCCGTACAGTCGTGCCGTTTATTGCAGCNGTCGCCACGTAGCGAAGCGTGTTCCGTGGCGCGGTGGACTCATCCATGCGAAGAAACGCCTCGACTGTCATGTTACCGTTATCATCGTCATCGCTGCAAGTGTACTTTGATTATTGAGGTGGAGGGACATGGACTTGACGTCAGGCGAAGAGTGCGCAAAACGACTGAAGGGAGTGCTAAACACTTTTGGAGAACAGAGTCCACTCACCTTCAGGGTTCCAGCGACGGGGATGAAACGCGAAAGGAGCGAAGAAGTACTCGTCACGTTGTAGCTACCGAGCAGCGGAGCGGTCACCAAAGTCTCCGAAAGCGACCACTCAGAACTCGAACACAGTACCGTCTGTAACTTTTTGTCGTCCTCCAGGTTTGCAAAGCAGGGAGGACAGAGGACCACCACCAGCGCAGCGATCCCCACCGCCATCTTTCCCATGTTCGGCATAGGTGTTATGAGAAATGAACGTCGGGACGAACCCAGCGTTGTCGATACAGTGTTTTGCTCGCGTCGGCGGCGTCCCAAAGTGTGACAAACCCGCGTGTGAAAAACCTTTGCGAGCCTCGGACCTCGCATCGGACTTCGTTCGCCGCACGCCGTGATATTATTTTCCGCGTGCCTCAACTTGTGCGGGTTCTCTTGCACTTCTCCGTACACCTAGTCGGCAACGATGAAGAGAGGTCCGGAGGACCCGACCGACACACAAACAGCGACCGCGGCAGACTCTGAAGCCGCGGGCGGTGACAAGGTAAGCTTCAGCGACTCTACCCGACCTTCTCGGTGGTGGGCACCACCCGGCTGATCGATCCACCGTCCCTTCCTNTTGCCCCCAGAGAGACCTGCCGCCGCTGCTGAAGAAGCGTCTTCTTGCGAGGGGCATTAAAGTGAATACANATGGAGTGAGTGAGGATGCAGGGAACAGCGCGGAGGAGCCCTCCCTTTCACCTTCCGATGCAAGTCAGCCACTTCCATCCGGTTGGAAGGAGACATTGGACGCAAAATACAGGAAGCCTTATTACTACAATGCGACTTTGGGCATCTCCTCATGGGTTCGTCCTACGGAACAGGCCGCCAAGAAAGAGGTGAAGGCGGAGGAAGATCCTCTCCCTCCAGGTTGGAAATCAGCTTTGGATCCGCAAACTGACCGAACATATTATTGCAATCCGTTCACGTCGGTAAGATGTTGTACCCATCCTCGTCTTCGCCATGTAGTCCCGCAGCTCTGACTCGACCTCTCACCCTCCTTTCGCATTCAGGTCACGTCATGGGATCGACCGGTGGACGCAGCTATAGTGGCTAACATGAAACGGTGTCGCGGATGTGGGGGTTTTGGACGGGGCCTTGTCCACGCACACGGGTTCTGCCTACACTGCAGTCGTATTTTACACAAACCGATCCCAGGACAGCAAGTGCCTGAGGCGGTGAAGCCACCTCCGAAGCAGAAACCACCGAGCGTGGTAGTTGTGGCAAAGAGACCTGGGATCTATATCGATAGCCCCGGAATCGGGCCGTCGAGCTTGTCGAATCGCCCGATCGCAAAGGTCGCGAATCCAGTTCCAAGCAGCAGAGCTCAGGTAGCACAAAGAGCAGCACGAAAAGCGGCGTCTGGAGGCATCGATCCGATGGACCCGGCTAGCTATTCGGATGCACCAGTGGGGGGTTGGGGAGCTGGCATGGAAATAAACAAGACCACGATCACCGGGGGTGGCTCTCGACCTTTACCCTCGCCTGGTGATGTGTTGAGACAGAATGCGGAGGGCAACAAGTCTGCTGGACCAACATCGCGGGAAGATCAGAAAGCGGGCCTGGGCGAGGCAGATTGATCAGGCAGTTCGAATTACTTCGAATTACTAGCTAGCTCTATGAAGTACTAACTGAAGTAGATCAGTCCACTGCTGAAGAGATCATGCAAAAGCGACTTTGCTTCGCTATCCATGTCATACGCGGTCGTATCACCACTTTCTATCCAATCCTCAGCGATGACTTNGTCATGGTTTGCCACGTGGCGCGCGAGTTCGATGCTCGCAGCTGACTGCAACGACCACACGTTTCCAGCTGCGAAGAACAAGCCACCTGTAAGGCTACCATCATTAACTTCCTGCACGAATGCAAACTTTACATCTGCGCGGCGTTGCAATAAACCCTCTTCAGCCAGTTGGACGACGAGTTCATCAGCAGACAAGTCCTCGTCTGGCATCGTTGCAGACGGGTCAAAACCAAAACTTTGCGTCGCGTGACACCCAAACCAGCGCGCAATGTCTGCCTCATTCTTGGGCATTGACTGTCGAATGATGTCGGCAGCGTGTGCTACTGCTTCTGCCGATATTTCTCCGACATTATCCTGGGGTTTCAGCCATGGGTCACGCCAGCGTTGTGAGCCATCATCAGTGTCTACAGACGCTTGTGCGTAGGATAGCACCAACTCATCATGCGTAGGGGCAAGAAATCCAACGCTGAACGTCGAACAAACAGAGTCACAGCCCTCTGCCACACCATGATGAGCGACTTTCGGAGGAAGGTAAAGGATGTCACCCTGCTCAAGTAAGCTGCACGATTGTGGCTGAAAATCTTTCAACACCCTCACCTCAGCCTCTGGGAAGAAAGCTTTGTCGTTATCAGGCACGTACTCCGCACTGTCTGATATTGACCATCGCTTACGACCAGTTCCTTGAATCAGAAACACGTCGAACTGATCAGAATGCGCTCCAACGCTGCCGCCGTCGCTAGATATACTCGCCTGAACATCTGCAACGCGCCAACGTGGAAAGTGGTCGAACAGGTTGAGCACATCCATGAACTCAGGAACGTGCTTTTCCAAGTCGTTGAGCAACAAACACCAAGAACCATCAGACGGAAGGCTCTGAAGTTCATCCTCGGAGAAAGGACCGATATCCAGAGACCAGCTTGATGGATCTGTATCCCCTTTCCTAATTACTCGGGGTCTGAACTCAGTTTCACATGCAAGTCCAGCGAGCTCATCGTTGTCAATGGGCATGCATAACTCTGCTGGCAGGCCCCCGCGTANGACCACCGGCTCTTTCTGCCAGTACTTCTCAAAGAACGTGGNCCAAAGCTCTGAAGTGAAAGGTAGCTCTGCGTGTAGTTCTTGTATTTCTTCGATTGTACCCTGCTGTAAGCCTCCCTCATGGACAGCGCGCGGGTATACCCCGCGCCGAGAAGTCCCTCTGACGTGATGAATTCGACCGCCGCCTCTCTTCGTCACGTTCGGGACAAGCGCAGAAGATGCGAAACATCGACAGGCTCTAGTCATATTACTCAGACCTCCGAGCGAGTGATAGCTGGAGGAGGAGGGAACTCAACAAAACACACACACACGCTTACTGCCATATCCACGCGGCAGCCGCCCGCGAGGTGACGAAGTGAAAAGCTCAAGAGTTAATTGGTGAACTTTTATACAGAATTACTCTCAAGTTAGATTGCACTACCCAGGGGACTGGCAGCTTGCTAAAATCAGCACCTAATCCGCTGCTGCCTGATTCGCAGACAGTGTCGCAGCCTTGTGGGACGCCTGAGAAGAGGATGCTTTCATGAGTTCACGGATAGCCATGGTTGCGTATGAAGCTGTTGGCAACGCGAAACTCAGTCGAAGCGCCAGTAGCTCTCCGTCCTCATCTTCACCCGCCGGTTTCACCGCATCACTCTGCACGGGTTGCAATCGCGCCAAGTCTGTCTCGGCTAGATCTGCAGCTGGATCCGAATATTTCACGAAGTCAAATTTCACCTTGTCTAGCTTTGTCACCAGCCGCCGATACGCACCCGTCAGATACCCAAAAGAATATTCCCTCACTGAGTGTGCAAACCCAACGAGTTGCACCCCATCTATTTTGCAGATTTCCTCGTATATTTCTTGCACAAAATCAGAATAGATCACTCGTGTTCCAGGTAAAGGGAGCACGACATCTGTGATGCTGAATACACCAGATGAGGCTTCCTCAGGTGTGACTTCGCGAACACTCGAAAATATCCAGTCATTATCANCGTCTTCATTTTCGATATCCGTCTGGCAACCGGTGTCTACAATGAGATCTCCAGCAACAACACGTTGGAGTCCATGTCTACGGACACGCTCACTGGCAGCCCGATTCCACAAATAGCTCTGCGAGAAAAGAAACAGAAACGTTCAACGATTGTTTCAGTGAACCGACAAGGAAGAGATTTCTCACCTGATATGCATGAACATACATCTTACGAGTCGTGCGCGGGATAGAACTAAAAGCGCTGACATAGTCATTTTTTTGTGCCTTTGACAATCCTTCGAGGAGGCTGCGTTCAGCAACGCACCATGTCGGCATGTGTTTGAGAGCTGCTGCCGCATTTCCTTGCTCCTTAAAAATGGACCGAGCCATAGCGATCTGAGGTTTGTCTCCGTCACGTGGTCTCAAGATGAGGTCAACCGCTTCTTCCCAAGCACCTCGCAACAACGCCGCGCCAACTTCGTGCGTGCCAATCGAGTGGCTACCGAATCTCTGCAGTCCAAAGTAGTTGATGAAACCACTCGAGCGAAGCGTCCTGACTGCCTCAGATATACTCTGCTGTGATCCTTCCTGTATTCCCCTGAGGGTCAACGTGAACAAGTTCCCCTTCAAGTCGCCGAGATGTAAATCACGACCTACGTAACGATAATTGCCGATATTCATACCATGAAGCCTCAACTTCGCCAGTCGAGCGGCGCGTACTTTAAATATGGTGACTCGTTGACTTGTCACGCCGCGCCTGTCCTTGGTGCCCGCAAACCCGAAAGACCTTGGTTTCACATGGAGAATCCGGGACAACACGCCGATAGCATCCCCGGTGTCCTTGTTTACTTTACAGAGGGTGAATTCAAGGTATTGCGGCAGGTTGGCCGGCCATCGCCTGTGGCCTTCCCAGCCAGCGTCTCCTTCGCGACTGCGTTTCTGTCNTCCGTTGCCGCCGCCTTTGCTGTTCGCGGGCTTCCTCGGGTGGACTCGGATACACAGACTGGGTCGCTTCGAATCNTTTTTAACCGGACCAGAGGCTTCCTCGTCAGCGGGCGGCGCGACTGTGTCAGTCGTCAACTGGAAGTGCGAGTTGAAAAATCCGTGCATGCTTGTGCGATACGCCTTGTCGTTGCTTGACGCCAAAATCAACGGGGAAGGACCAGGCTTCCCCTCCGGCGCAGGTGACAGGACCCCAGGCTGCTCGAGGAACTGCTTCAGCCGCTCAGCCTCCGCGGCACCGGCGAGCTTAGTAAAGTCGGTGACCGCATTCTCTATCTGTGTAGAGAAATCCGTTTCTTCGGCTTGCTCAAACTTAGCATCCGTGCCTTCGCCCTGCGTTTCGCTTGGCGTTGCCGCCGCCGCCGCAGGTGCCTTCTCGACATCGTCGCGCGGAGCTCGCGCATCTCGCTCTTGAGCGGTTGGATCAGCGGGCACGTCCTGAGTTACACTTGGTTGCACAGTAGTCTTCTGCCTCTTTTCTTGCTCCTTACTGTCGATCTCTTCGTCGACCGCCGCGTCCAAGGACGTGAGGTGGACCACTTCGCCGTCCAGGCCAATCTCGTTCACTATGAAGTCAGTGTAACGCTCCTTGAGGATAGCCTGGAACCCCGACGCGGAATTCGCATAGCACTCAATACCCACGGACACTTCCTCATCGTCGCCGCCAACTGGATTCTTTGCTTTAGCCGACTCCATCGCGCCAGCGCGAGGCGAGTGTGTCTCCTCGGACGAGCTCGATGCTGCATCCTCAAACCAAGAGCCAGTCGGGTCCAAAATCCAAATGATGGAAAAGAGATCGACTGGCCTGCTGGAAAATGGCAAAATCAAACGGGATGGGATGGATGGATGCTTTTTCTGACTGGTTCACTGTCAGAGTCAGAGAAAGTGCAAGCGAACTGACTTCGTTTTAACGGGGAGCCCAAAAGAGCGAGCGTTTTTCGTTCCAATGCTGCACATCGTTACAGGGCACAACCATCGAAAGCATCACGAGCATCCCAGTGAGGTCACCGCAGGAGCAGTCTCGNCATGTCCTCTACCGAGCGATTCTCAGGTGATGATGACTTCAGGTGAGAGATGCCCAGCACACATCGGGAGAGACCGGTCGATCGCCTTCGTCGCCGAGTCCCGTCGACGGATGAGCCAGGCCGACGGAGGCAGAAGACGCCTGGTACATGGAAGTATCGTGATAGCGACTAACACAGCCTACCCACGCTCGCCCTTTGAAATAGGTCCATGAAGGCAAATTATGTCAAGAACCAAGCTGACTCGGCCTTGAAGGCGGGTAACGCGCGGGATGCGTACATCAAGTGAGCACCTGGTGACTTTTCTGTGGGAGACCGAAAGCTTGACGAATTCCTTCCCACCAAACCCAGGTACACCGAGTGCCTGAATCTAGTGCCCCCGAAGTATGAGCAGCTGCACGTGGTCTACAGCAATCGTTCGCTCGCGTATGCCAAGGTGCGTAAACTACGGTACTTGTCGTCGGGACCGAATCGCTGAGCTTTTGTTCCGATAGGCGAGGAAGTTTGAGCTGGCTTTAACCGATGCGCAGGAGGCGTGTGAAGTGCAGCCAGGATGGCACAAAGCATGGTGGCGTAAAGCGTAAGTATGCATGTTTCGCGCGGAGCTTTTTAAATGCACACAAGGTCTCGACTCATCCAACACTCGCTCTCCAAACACACAAACAGCGCGGCGCTGAAAGCCTTGAGGCGATACAATGAGGTGAGCTGACACATGTTCCTGAGCTCGAGATAAAAAACGTCTCAATTATTCAAAACAAAGGCTCTAGAGGCGTTCAAAACGTCGTATGGTTTGGTCCCCGAGAAAAGCAGCATCAACGAGGAAGAGTACAGACGCGCTGTTAAAGTAAGTGACGCGTTCGTCAAAAGATGTTGCAAACGAATCGTTGACCACTTGGTGTGCTGTCTCAGGAAACGACAGGGCTCATGACACGAGAGCAAGTTGCAGATTTTGTTTTGTTTGAGCTCAAGGCATACGAGTCCAGAGGTCTCATTGCTCCACCGAGTATGCAAACTGTAGCCGACCAAGAGAAACGAGAGGCGATGTTCTGTCACGTAAAATCATGGTGGGATTACTCGAGCGGAATTTTTTTTTCAGGTTATTTGACGAGTGTCTGTCTGGCGGTATTTCAGGCAATCCGGGGCTCCATTTGCAAAAGATTTCGTCGGATACATAACCAAATGGGCCCTCGAACCAATGAGTGTTACCATCGCTTACCTGATGGTGAGGATTTATGACTCGAGATAAATGACGTTTCCGCACTGAACATCGAAAATTTGCGCAGCGAGCTTCAATGTTTCAGGAAGCGAACTGCTCTAATCAAGCTATCGCCGACTGTCAGGTGCGAATGCAAAAATATTTTTGGGAAAAATGTCCGCTCTCACTTCCGAATTTTTACTGTAATATTGGCAGGCCGCGTTGAAAAGAATGAACGAACACACAGCGGAAAGCAAAGAGTCGATTAACAAAACGATGAACCACGGCCCGACATCAAACAAACCGCCAATAGAGTAAGCAATTTCACTGACGTTCACGGCTCAGAGTTAAAAATATTAACAATGTCATCCAGGGTGATAATTTTCCGCGTTAGATGCTTGGCATGGTATATTCAAGGACTTGCGTATGAAGCGGGGAAACGCGGATGCCCAGAAGAAGCAAAGGATCCCGTCAAGGCTGCTAAATGTTTTAAAATTGCAGCTAATCTGGTATGCAATCCGATGATCGCGTTATATTCATGTCAAGACATTACTACATCCCATAGGATGACGATGACAATGGCGAGTACCAAGACAAATTCGATTCTATTCTTGAGGGACTCAACAATGAGGAAACGGGTGAAGTACTCAACGCCGTTAACCAGCAAGAGCTTGCGGCAAAGTATGGCGTCCCGGTGCGCCAAGAATAAACAATTTCCAAACAGTATGTCTGATAAGTATCATCACAGGAAAGCATTGCGAAAAAAATTGGTTCATTATTGCTTCAAGTCAAGGTACGCCTCGTTTCCTTCTGTCAAACGGCGTGTAATTACGCAGCGTGAACCAGGGAACGGTTTTCCTCCGGGAGCAAAAGCTTGCAGCGTTCAATTCATCGCTTAGAAAGGCGTTCGCGGAAAAGATAGCAGCAAAATCTGTGAGTTGATTTGACTGACATTNGTTTTGGCCCNATGTAAACTNATGGGTACCAAAATATAGGCATGCAATGCTCGCGACGTTCTCATTGAAAACGTTTCATTGGCGACTATTGCAGAGGAGAAGCAAGTAAAGGTGCGCTTTGTTCGCTAAAGACGCGTTAGTTATGCTTACGCACCTGTGGATAGATTGGTTANCANTTTCATATTGGCGATGATGAAGACCGTGCAAAGGTTTGATCAGCAATCTGAATCCTTTTNGAAGCGCTGAAAATGTTTTTGCTTCAGGCTTATGTTCGAGATGTACAGTCCGTCAATCTTGAAGAGCTTGGGCCCTTTACAGATCACTCTGGTAAATGGTTTATGCTTTTTAATNTCGCGCGTCGACTTTNTAAATTCATCTTTTCAGCTATCATCGAGAAAGTACAAATTCAAAGCGAATTGGTGCGACAAANGCGATATTCTCCTTTATTTCGCAGNGCGTAATCTTTGCTTGCTTTTCAGNTTCAGTCAGTTGAAGAGCGCATGTCCAATGAGATTCAATCGTCCTCAATCGTCGAGGCTTCTAAGCCATCCTCCGAAATCGAGCTGCCTTACAAGTAGGACGACTTGCGAATTCAGTTTTTCAGTCTTAGCGCGCTGTTTTACTGGCAGGACCTATTCACGCGTTAATTTCGATGGCACTCCGGTCGAGCGTGTTGACAAACATCCTTTTTGCATGGCTCGCGTCCATTACAACGAAACGGACGAGAAGGTTTGGTTTCAGGCATCGGATCAATCGCATCGCTGGCAGCAGTCCGCCTCTGAAATCCGCATCATGGTCTCCAATCTCCCAGTCAAAGCGAAAGAGATCGATGTTTTCATTTCCAGCGAAAGCCTCAAAATCTCAAACGTTGCGACCGGGCAAATTTTTTTGGAAGGCTGTCTCCAGCACCGCATCATCACTGAGGAATCCGTCTGGGATCTCGATGAAGATGAAGGTATTCTCACCATTTATTTGCAGAAAATGAATATCGAGCTTTTCGCAAAGCCTCTCGATCACAATGCCTCGGATTGGACAAGTTTATTCCGAGACAGCTTCAAAATAACGTTTGACGATTGCGCGAAAAATTATCAAGACTTGCCCGAGCCAGTTATGAAGCTCTACCGTATCAGAGAGGCAAAAGAACAGGAGTGTAGAAATATTGACAACCGCGAGAGCAAGGAGAGAGATGCTGCAAGAGAACTCGACGACCTGCGTAGGCGAACTCGAATGGCAAGGTTGGGTGCTCTGCGTGGGTTCTCTGTTTGTAATGGCATGTAAGGTGTATCGTGTGTGGTGGTCTCACAGGTTCAGTTGTCTCTGGGTTGGAAGATTGTTCCTTTCACAATAAATCGTTTGCCCCTATTCCCGCTATCAGTTCACTCTTTACAGATGAAGCCCAGCCAAATGCTCCTGCCATCTGATTGATCAGGGCCACCTTCTGTGTTTGTGTAAACTCTAGGTGCGTCTGGCAAAAATGTTTCATCTCCTCTTGTGGCGTGTAGAAAGCCTTGACGTACGTGTCGACTATTCGGAAGTCCTCCTTGGTCCCTTGAGGTGCCATGTGACGGATGTTCCCGTGGAGCATCTGGACATCAAGAATCATGCCAGCACGACCTTCTGAAGAACACTTACGCACTCGAGAGAATCCATCCACGATTGCAGACGCTGTTTCAGCTATAGCAAAATCCCAAAGCATCACCAGTGCTTCTGCAGTTACATCAGCACAGGCAAGTTTTGCACCGAATTGGGTCAGCTCAGCCGATAGATCATCCACCCACTTGGAGTGATCTGTCGAGATCTCCTTCTTTGCATACTTGCCGACCTTTAATTTGTCGCTCAGCTTATCNCTGTCCCCGATAGTCTCGGCTACCCATGAGAGGTTGAGAAGCAAACCTGTGACATGACGATATACGTGCTCCCGCAGATCTTCTACGCTGCTGATTGTCTGACCAAAGAAACGCTCAAGTTTCTGTTCTTCTTTGTGGGGCAGCGCTTGCTTGAGACCTGGTTTGAGGCGCTTCAGCTCGTCTGCAATACACGCAAGAGATTCAAGTGCAACTGCTCGCTCCTTCAATCCATAAAGATTCCCAGAGGATAAGACACTCGANGCTTCTGCACCAACTCCCTCACCTACTGCTGGCGTAAACGAAGCCAAAGTTGAACCATTCATAGCCTGGACAAGAATNGAGCGCAACCGTGGTGTTAACTTATCAGAATCCCGCTCGAGGGCTGCATGTTGGCCGAAAACACCGAAGATATGCACCATAGTCCTCTCGAATAAAGAGCAAAAACCCTGGAAGATGACAGGCATCGATGGCGTGAGAACCCGCATTAGCCGCAGATATTCAGCGACGCTCTGGAGCAGATACAGAGATGAAGCTGTTAGCGTTGGGTGTTGCGCCGAAAGTCCTTTTCCATCTCCATCTGTCCCACCGAGGGCAGAAAACCCTGTCGCTGCATTTCTTGATACACGTCCATTTCGTTTGAAACCTCCATCGATGGATTCATTCTCATCTGAGTCTTCATCTTCATCAATGTATGCTGCGCGCACTTCTGCGTTCTCCTCTTCCTCTTCAGCTTCTCCAGCAGGGTCCTCAGCCCCAAGGGCCTTGTCCCCTGATCTACCTTCTCCATCATTGAATGACAATGGAGAATCGTCCGATATAGCTCTCCCCTCTGCAAATGGATTGCCTTTCTCCATCCAAGAGTTGAATCCACTGCCATCCTCAGCCACACCACCGAAAGCTGCAACTCCAAAAAATTGACCCCCACCACCCTGCCCGCGAGATGCGGCTGCGCGTAGTGCCGTGCGTGCTTGCTGCACAGCCGCTTCAGGGAGCCTCGCCCACATCTCACGCCCAAACATTTGACTTAAAGCCTCGAGGCGCTGTGCATGCAACGACTCGAAGTAACGATCTCCAGCGCGCTCGAGATGGCCTCTAAGGGCAGAGGCTTGCGTGCCTGAGAATGCTTCAGCCACTCCGATGAAAGCTCGAGCCCAATCAAGGACAGCCTTAAATTGGCCTGACGATGGGGCAGAGGATGCCTGCAACAGAGCAGAGATACGAGCTCCTGCCATATCTGCAATAGCTCGGCGACTGCGGACGAGTGCTGCAACGACAGCTTCACACGCTTGAACTCTCTCGTGTCCTTCACCAGTTTGCATCGTCTGCTTTTCGTCTTCGTGCCATCGCAACATTGTATGATGACTGCATAAAAGATCGAAGAGAACTTCCAAAGTCTTTTGGAAACACGGAAAGAACTGTGTTGGCGACAATTGCTGACAAAGTTCTTTGTATCCAATCTTAGCATCCTGCGCAGCTGTGTCCTCATGCCGCTCTGCTACTGCTACGCCTCCTTTGCGGAATGAGTAACTTCTCAGGACCCGCTCTGTTTGGCTTTCAACAGCACGCAGGAAACATTCTTGCACCTTATCGCCCAACGGCTTGACTTGCTCCCCAAGTAATTGGTAGGCATCGAAAAGTGGCTGATAGGCCGAGGGTTGAAAATCCCCACATGTTGCAAACAAAACCCCCTCCATTTTTGCAACCAAATCCCAGAGCAGTGAGCGCAGGTCCTGCCTGAAGCTTTCTGCACAACTGAGTCCATCAAGGGCATGCAATGTTCTTTGGGCTGCAACATATTCATTGACAGCCTTTGTAAACGAATATGATTCCAGACTATCCTTGATCTTGGCCTCCAATCCTTGGCATTCCTGGACGCGTACAAGCATGTTTAGGGTTGAGATCAACGATTTTTTCCGCGTCTGGGACTCTGCAATTCGAAGGGCATCTGCAACGTTATCCGAGGCTGAAGAAAGGTTTCTGCGTCCATTCTTCACGATGACGAAACTCTGCTCCAGGTTATTGGTCAGCTCAGTGATGTTGCTCATTCCTTGTACGAACTCGCCGTAATGATCAAGAACTTGTTTTGAAAGAAGGGTTGACACCGCCTCGACGACTGTCGACAGTTGTTCCTCTTCCTTGTGAAGCGTGTCCGTCGTAAAATCCCCACGTGCGTCTGCGATCGACTGTAGAACATGTCTAAGGGGGTCGAATTCATCCTCTGGCAGGTAAAACCCGGGTTCGAGTGTCGAGATGATTTCATCAGCAGGAGCAGAGCTAGAACCCTGGGTGACCTCGGACTGTACTTCTCTCTCGCCTCCATTCCTCGTCTGGGCGGGAGCTGCGGTGCTCATCTCAGCTTTCGACCTTCCTGTCTCATTGCCGTTGGTTTCATAGGGACTCGCACCAATCTTCGAAAAGGTGTCGCTAAGCGACGATGGGGCGGTGGCAGCTCCGGAAAACGCGCCAAGTCTAGCGGCGGAGCTGCTGCTGCCGATTGGATTCCGAGATTGTGCGAAGCGCTCGCGAGCTTTGTCAACACCTGTGATTGACTCCATGTTTTCCCGGAACCTTCTGCTCTGCTCTGTCGCATCGTTCACTTTCTTCTTAGCCCTATCTTTCAACTCCGTCGTCTTCTCCTTGAACTTCTTGAACATCTTGGAATCGAGAGACGCGGAAGCTCAAGGCTTTGGATCTAAGATGTTCAAAACGTTCTCGGTGAACTCGCGGAATCCTTGGTCCTCGCAGGCTGCGTCGAGGGCCTGTTCCGCTTGAGAAGACGCGTCGATGTGAGTGAGAGTCTGCACGAGACGCTCGTCACAGAGAGCCTTGCGAATCAAGTCGCTCGACGCGATGGAGATGAGGTGCTCGCGCCTAAGTCTAGCTCCGTCCTCGTCTTCGGTGTCTTCTTCGGTGGGCAACTTCGCCCTCGGTCGCTGAGAAGGTTCCGTGACCTTTGCTGCTGCTACTGGGCTCGCTCCGCCGCCCTCCTCGCCCGCACGTGCACGCTCGACTTCAGGCTTCGAGCAAGGTATTTCTGAGGATCGGCAGGGCGGAGGTGGGAGGTGAGGTTTGGTTCGCGCGTTCGTTTGTTCGTCGGGAGTGATAATTTCGCAGGTTGCGAGGGGCGCTCACCTTTGTGCGTGCGGCAGCAGGGAACGGAGCAGTACGGCGCGCGACAAACGGGACACTTGTATTTCGCGCTCTTGTCACCACAAACGACACACGCTATGTCGCCCTTCATGGGCGAGCGCGCCGCTGAGCCGAGTGACTGTCATGCGGACTCACGCCTCCCTTGAACACCTCCCAGCCACCGCTGACGTTTGATTTTGCCATTTTTTCGACATTTTTTCAGTCGAGAATCTGAAGTGCTGAATCAATCTGCATCATGGATCTTGGGAAAGGAGACCAAACGTCGTCAACAACGCTCGCCTCCAAGTCTTGCACACGTCGCTATCGAGAAGCCGTCACTGGAAACAGCGAGCGCATTCTACTCAAGCATGGCCATCATCATGGACGATATCGACGATGAAGACGGCCCTGGTGTGAACTCGCTGTCGACGGACGAGCTGCGCAAGGAAGTGGCCCGCTTGCAGTCGATGCTCGGTGAGAACGAACCGGAAGATGGGGAGGAGGAGGAGGAGGAGGAGGAGGGGGAGGCGGCGAAGGGGACTGTTGGGCACCCTGCCGACTTAGACAATCCCAGCTTTTTGAACGACGTCAAGCTCAATTACACAAACGGAGACGTTTACAAGGTGAGATTCACATCGTGCGGGTCAGATACTCCCGCTCCCGCAGCCGAACCCCGCTCATCTTGTGAGTAACAACACTTGACACACAGAATCTGACCCCGGACCCTCTCCCGACCAAACCAGGGAGAAGCAATCGAGGGAATCAGAAATGGCAGGGGCCTTCATCAATGTTCCAACGGGGATATTTACGATGGGGAGTGGAAAGATGACAAGCGCCACGGAAGAGGCCTGCTCAGATATGTCAGTGGACTGGAGTACGACGGCGCCTGGGTGATTGACAAAGCCGAAGGTCAGGGCGTGTGCAAATACGTCAACGGGGACAANTACGAAGGCGAATGGAAACAAGATCTACGTTGGGGCTGGGGGAAGCAGATTTTCTCTGACGGGGACGTGTACGAGGGTGAGTGGAAGAACAATGCCATGGATGGTAATGGTCGGTACACGTACGCGGACAACAGCTATTTCCAGGGAAACTTTTCGGAGGGCATGCAAGTATCCGGTAAATACTCCTCCGCGGATGGATCTCTGGAGTACGACGGTCGATGGAAGGGCCAAATGCGTCACGGACAGGGAACGTTCCATATCTCAGGAGCTTACAAGTACACCGGCTCGTGGTTCGAAAATGCCCGCCATGGAAAGGGAAAGTGCGTTTACTCTGACGGCGCTTCGTACGATGGCGAGTGGCAAAACGACGAAAGGTGAGCTCGACCTGCCCTGCCCTAAATGGGGTTCAAGTAATCATCTTCGTTATACTTTCGATTCGCAGGCACGGAAACGGAAAGTATCAGGATACCGAGGAAGTATTTGAAGGAATGTGGAAGCATGACGCGAAAGAAGGATACGGGACCTCAAAATCAACCTCTGGCGGTCGCTATCAAGGTCAGTGGAAACATGGAGCCGAAGATGGCAACGGAAAGCGATTGTATCCCGACGGGTGAGAATGGAAACCCGTGAACCGATGTATCACCTCGTTATATCCTCTCTGACTGTCACCTTGCGATGTAGATCCGTATTTGAAGGTCAGTGGACGAACGGGAAACGACATGGGAAGGGGAAATTCACTGATGCAACGACAAAAGAAGTTTACAACGTACGTGTGCACTGTGTTTGCCAAGTTTTCCTAATTTTACCGAAGGAGTGACAACAGGGAGAATGGGCCAAAGATATGCGTCACGGTTACGGCGTTTGCTCGTATGCCGACGGAACCAAATTTAGGGGTGAATGGGAAGACGATTGTTGGCTTCAGAGCACGGCAGACCCGACATTCACAAGGGTGCACGGCCCTGGACTTAGTAGAGGAATTGCCGGAGAAGCAAGTGTATTTGTCATCGAAGCTCGAGATGAGCTCAAAAACAAGTGAGTAACTTTTCATCCATCGACGACCAGCACTCGTATGAGGTTCGTTCAAACATTCATGCACATGCGCAGGCGAATGAACGGTGGTGATGATTTCTACGTGTGCTTTGAAAACAGCGATACAAAAGAGAGCACATTTGCAGAAATAACTGATCACGATGATGGCAGTTATACGGTAAAGTTTTCCACGAAGGTTGCTGGGGTGTACACGTGCTCAGTAATGATTGGCGCTGATGAGCATGTCGCAGATTCTCCTTATGTTGTGAAAGTCCTTCCTGGTCGCCCTTTCCCGAGACGTTGTTGCATCAAGGGCAAAGGATATCGTGTTGCTGAGCTTGGTGCAAAGGCATGTTTCTCTGTAGAAGCACTCGACAGATTCGGAAATGCAGTCCTCGGGAGAATCAGTGAATATCTTCCGCTGGATATCAAGATCGTATCAAGCACGAACGAGATCTGTGACTTCGATATTGTGGAGACTGAGGCTGGACACTACTTTGTGACTTACACGCCAACTAGTGTTGGATATTATCGGTTGACTGTTGAATCGTGTGGGATATCCATCGGCGAGAGCCCATACTCCCTTGAGGTGCGTCAATATTGGTTTCAGATACAAAGGTGGTATATTTTAACGCTTAATCAATTATTAACCCTTGTCAGGTTCGAGTCACGTCCTCGCCCAGCTCAGGAGAAAACGAAAGTGCTATCGAGGTGATCGAGGGAAACATAGTCTCAGATCCGCCGCCAAGTGACCAAGTAAGTGAAATTCATGATGTAGTAACGATGCATTCCAGGCTATCAGTCTATTAGTTGTTGACATTTCCATTTTCATCCAGGTTAAATTGTGGGAGGATATTGCACAACAAGAATACCTGACCCTTGACGGGGATGACGGCGGTTGGGCAAGCACAGATGAGGACGAGAAAGAAACAGAAGAAGAAAGGATGACCAGGGAGAACCCGGATGTCCCTATCATCACGAATCTTGAGGACCTATACAAGATACCCCGCATGCAGAAGGCTCTACGAGAACAGGAACGAAAGAAAAAAGCAGTCAAGCTGCGTCAGATGCGAAAGCGATTAGAGGAAATGGAGGATGACGATGACGCGGAATCAAAGATGCCCGAGAAATCTATAACAGAGCTGGACTAGCTGTCGACTAGCTGAGCGATTCTTTAGAGTCCTTTGATACAGTGAAGCAGCGATTATTCGTCATCGTCGAACGACAACAGTTTTTTGTCCTGCAGTCTCGTCCCTGCTGGAACAGCAGAACCAGTCCGCTTCCGCTTGCTGCTTTGGAAGAAAAACTTTCCTTTTGCCAGCGAGGTTTCCTCGGCGTCCTGTGCATCCCTGAGATTTTTTGCTATCTGTTCGTTTCCTTCATCCAGCGCCAGGGCTCGCTCGTAGCTCTCTCGTGCATCTGTGTACCTATGCATAGCCATGTATGCAGCGCCCACCCGAACGTGACCTTTCATCCAATCAGCGTCGAGTTTCAAAGCGGAACGACCATCCGCGAGGGCAGACTCATTTTCCTGGGAAAGCAAAGCAAGTGAGCACAGAAGTTGGGTTAGAACCGGAGAGTATGATCCCACCTTCAACGCAAGGTATGCAGCCGAACGGTTCGAATAGAACACCTGATTTTTGGGGTCCAGTTTAATGCACACTGTGAAGTGCTTCACGGCGTCTTCGTATCGCTTTTCACTGAAGGCCCGATTCCCTTTTGCCTTCTCCTCCTGAGACATTCGCTTTTGTTCTTCATCGTCCGCAGATATACCAAACGCTTTCGACATTGCATCCGCTTTGTGATGGTTCACAGGTGCACCGTGTGATCCGAGACCTCTCCTTGCTGCACCGGCAACATCGTCCTCGTCGCCGTACTTGGACAGTTTCTCTGAGTCAGCGAAATAATCTTCGCTCTGTTGGGCGACGTCTTCCTTGGTTCCGAGCAGGTGTGCGTGCTGTTGCAGAAACTTTGGCAGCTGTCGTTGATAAGTTACACCCGAGCCGGGCTTTCCCCCGCCCGCGCTTCCACCGCCGCCTCCTCCGCCTCCTCCGCCTCCTCCGCCTCCTCCGCCTCCTCC
>JGI24540J26637_10000126_pt1 | contig 27961 bp, 22 predicted proteins | sample NorSeaMetagenome_FD_26637 | JGI IMG/M metagenome (IMG submission 26637)
AGATTAAGGTATCCGCAATTAATTCAACATCAATCAGGTCTGATAAAACATTAACACTATCAACAGCAAAACATATACTATCAGATACTTTGACATAATAGATGTTAGGGCTTAATGCAAGCAGATTATTTTGGTTAGAAAGTGTATCTAAAAAAAAAGAATTACTAGACCATATAATAGAATTTATATTAGAATTTGAGATTGCGCCTAACAAAATAGGTGTAGAGCAATAAGAGGTGTCTCGTGGGGCTTCTACAAACACATCGCTAATAAATATTTCTTGTATTAGAGTGTCATCACACGAGCCATTGGATATAATTAATTCATAAAGAATATTATTATTAGCAGAGGTATAAGGATTGGATACATTTGGGTCACTTAGAAAATCTATTGGCAACCAACTATAAGAAGTTGTCGAATCATTTAAGCTAGCTATCCCAATCTGGGAAAAAGAAAGATTACATTTTACTAAAGGGTTAAGAGTGTCTGTAGAGCTAGAAGATATATAAATAGTTTTTGATATTGTATCACTAATATTACAAGATTGCAGAGAGGTTGCAATTAAACTAATCTGGTAAGTTCCTGAGCTTGAATATTGGTGAATGGGGTTTATTTGTGATGAGAAATTACCATCTCCAAAATCCCAAAAAAATGACATATTGGTATTACCAATAAATGATGAGTTATTTAAAAAACTAATACTTGTACTGCAATTAAGTGTGGGAACAAAGAAATCAGCTTTTACAAGAGGTATTTTAAAATCAAACTTAAATACTGCATTATTACAATTGCTACTATTATTAGTTGTGGAAACTGCTCCTGGGTTTGGGTAGATAGGAAAATCATTATTGTTACCACAACCAGCACAAACAGATTGATATATAATTCCTTGTTTATCAAATCTACTTGTTCCGCCGTCTACGTGCTCATTACTCTGACTGCCACCAAAATAAGTAGCATATTCTAAACTATCAAGAAATTCATTAATAATAGCAAGATAGAAATCATTACCATCAGTAGTATTTTGAAAAGCATTATATGTTGTTGGAAGATTTAAGGTTGATAACTGACCTCCTAAATTCGAACCCCATCCAGATATATATATATTATTGCAACGATCAACTAAAAATGCAGTAGGTGAAATATCAGGAGATCCCTTTCCTGTTCCAAAAACAGTAGATCGGATAATACTACTGAGGTTGTTGTTTAATACTGATATAAATTGCCCTCCATTATTAATAAAATAACTAGAATTAAAAACCAGACTATTAGAATTATCTTTAGTTTGACCAAAAATATAAACCTGCTCTGAATCATTTAAATCGATAAAATAAGATTGATCATATTTTGAAGAACCAAAATATGATGATGAAATAATATTAGTTCCATCACTATTAATCTTTGCAATAAAAGCATCTGCATTTAATGAATCATTATAATATTCATTATATGATGATGGTGTTGTAGGAAAATCATCTGATATTGTCCCTCCAGTTACAAAAACATTATTTTCTTCGTCTATAGCTAAAGAATATGCAGCATCATCTTTGGATCCTCCTAAAAAAGAGCTCCAAACTATTGTAGATAGCTGGTTGTCTAATTTAATTAAACAACCATCTTGATCGCCATTTAAAGTAGATTGAAAAACATTAGATGTTGTTGGAAAATCTTCAGAGCGAGTCGAACTAACTATGTATATATTATTATTATTATCAATATCTATTTCTCCTCTAATTTCATCTGCATAATTGAAATTTAAAGCTGATGATATATTCAAACCGTCATTATCAGTCCCTCCCAAAAAAGTAGATGAGATCAAAGATCCTCCATTATTGCTGAGCTTACTGACAAACATATCGGATCCATTCGGGAAGCTTACTCCAAGACCAGAAGGAAAAAAGCTAGGACCTCCATCAAAAATTGTGTCAAATGCGTTATAAGTAGTTGGAAAATTAATAGATCCCGTAGTGCCTAAAATAAATAACTCATTGTTTGAATTAACCACCATACTGTGAGGTAGCTCGTCAGAGACTCCTCCTAAATAAGTTGAGAAAATACGATAAGTACCACTAGTGTCATATTTAGTAATAGCGATATCTGTTACGCCACCATTAAATGTAGTTTGGTAGGCGCCGGTTGTAGTAGGGTAGTCTGTTCCAAATGCAGTGCTTCCTGAATATAAAAACCCAAGATTATCATATGTTGCTGTATATCCAAAATTATCAGATACAGAGCCCGAATAAGTTGAAAAAACTAATACAGGATCAATAATAAGGTCATATTCCTTGTTAAATCCATCAGGAAAATCAAAAGATACAACATTATTTAAAAGCTTATAATTACATTTTACATAAACAGTATTTCCTTGTATAAGCTGGTAAGAAACTGGTTTGAGCTCTGTTACAGTGTTTACCGATGTTGTTATTATTAAATTACCTTTCTTCAAATACATGTCTTCATGACCACTATATTTCAGCTTAATCTTCTTGTGATTTGATCCTTTTAAAACATGAAGATCGTATTTTAATTTACCCTCAAAAACATATGTTAAGAGGTTAATACCTGTGTAAATATTTTTTTGTAGATATCTTTTATATACACTAACATTCTTAGCCCAAGAACTTTTTTTACCTAAATAAAAATTTTCTTTATAATTAATCTTTTGCGAAAAGGAACCCTCGATACCATCCGATTTATTTTTAAATGAAACAGTGTAAGAATGGCGTTTAATTTTTTTGTTAGACATTCTGCCTTTATGATGATTTGTAAACTGTATCTGGTCATAAAAAGAAAATGTAAACTTGCCTTTTTCAATAAAAAGCGCGCCACCAATAATATTCTTTTTAGCAATTACCTCTTTTGAATATTGACCTTTATTTTCTACAAAATATGATTGGGAAAAAAGCTGCCCAAAGCATAGCATAAAGAATATGGCAAGATATAATTTGATAGAAATTATATTATGCATATAAAAAATTAAAAATTACTATTAATAATATTCATTAAACTATCCTTTACAACCATATACTCTTTTTTATTTTTAGAACTAATAGGGTCTCCTGGTGGCAAATTTTGCCTGTAGGGATCAACTTGCTTATTATTTTTCCAAAATCTATAGCATACATGAGGACCAGTTGCAAGCCCTGTACTCCCCACATAACCTATGACACTTCCCTGCTTAACAAAAACACCTTTTCTTATTCCTTTTTTAATTTTTGACATATGTAGATATTGAGTTGTATATGTCTTGTTATGGCGAACCTTCACATAATTTCCATTATTTTTAGTGTATGATGCTCTAATTATAGTTCCATCTGCAGTTGACATTATTGGAGTGCCTTTTGGAGCTGCGTAGTCTGTTCCAAAATGCCCCTTCCATTTACCAGTAACAGGGTGTTTTCGTCTATTACTAAATTTAGATGATATTCTACTAAACTTTAAAGGGGCAGATAAAAACGCCTTACGTAAAGTGTTGCCTTTTTCATCAAAATAATCACCATAATTATCTTGTTCTTCAAAATAAAAAGCATACAAACTAACACCCTTATGTATAAACTCTGCGGCTAATATTCTACCTATTCCTATTTTCTCTTCATTTATATACTTTTCCTCAAAATAAACCTTGAATTCATCTCCATTTTGAATTTTGAAAAAATCTATTGACCATGCATATATAGCCTCCAACTCCATAACGAGAGCTGGACTCATACCATTATCAATTAATGCATTCCAGAGAGATGTTGTAATTTTTCCAGACGCAACTCTATTAATTATAGTAATCTCTTTTTGACCTCTATAAACATTAATTTGATCTCTAATATCAAAGATAATATACGAAGAAATACTTTCCTCATAAATTAAATATTGAGCAACTTCATTTGAATCTTGTGAACATAAAACAATATACTTTTTTCCAGGTAACGCTTTTCTAAAATCAAATACTCCTTTGGATTTTTTAACAATTTTATTTATTTCATTATGGTCTATGTGGTGTAAATAGAAAACTTCTCCCAAAGCTTGATTCTCTTTAATTAAACCTCTATGAATGTTAAAAGAATCTGTCATAATACCATACTCTATATTGGGCTCTTTAATAACTTCATCTTTGTTAATATTAAAGACTGAAGATTCGGTATTAAAAATATTATACAGAATTAAAAACAAAAAAGATGATACAAAAAATATTTTTAAGAAATTTTTCATGAGTGCAATTTAAATTATTTATCCTTTAATAAAAAGGGCTAACTATAGATTTGTTGACAATTTAAATTTATATGTTTTAGCTAATTTCTTTTGAAAAATATAATAAGCTTTCTTCTCCAAAATTTTCACTCATTAATTGCAATCCATACGGCAGCTTACTAGAGTGATCAAACAAAGGAAGGGAGATTGCAGGGTTGCCAGATAAATTAGCCAATACTGTGAAAATATCTTCAAGATACATTTGTGTTGGGTCTTTATAGTCTTCTCCTATTTTAAAAGCAACATGTGGAGTTGTAGGTGTTAAAATAAAGTCGTAAGTCTTAAATATTTCATCAACCTTGTTCTTAATAATTCTTCTAATTTTTTGTGCTTTTGTAAAATAAGCTTCATGATATCCTGCGCTTAAAACAAATGTGCCAAGCATAATTCTTCTTTTTACTTCCTTACCAAATGCCTCTGTTCTACTATCGACATATACTTGATTTAAATCAGAAGGGTTATCGCTTCTATATCCGTAATTTATTCCATCAAATCTAGATAAATTAGATGAAGCCTCTGCTGTTGATAAAACATGGTATGTCGAAACAAGATAACCAAGATATGGAAATGATACAGGCTCAATAGTATGACCTTTTTTTCTTAAGATATCTATCTTAGAAAAAATCAGTTTTCTTATCTCGTCATCTAAACCTTTATGATTTAAGCACTCTTCAATAAAAGCAATTTTCTTAGGCTGTTTTTTTTGTTTAAATTCAGAGTATAAAGGGACATAGCAAGAAGAGGATGTGCTATCATTTTGATCTTTGCCTGCAATAACTTCTAAAATAAGAGCAGCATCCTCTACATTATTTGTAAGAGGGCCAATTTGATCAAATGAAGAGGCATAAGCTATTAACCCGTATCTAGAGACTCTAGAGTATGTTGGTTTTAAACCAACAACTCCACAAAAAGCTGCTGGTTGACGTATAGATCCTCCTGTATCACTACCTAAAGCCGCAATACACAAGCCTTCTGCAACAGCGCAAGCAGATCCACCAGAAGATCCACCAGAAACCCTTAATGGATCATGTGGGTTTTTAACATGACCATAAACTGAAGTTTCATTTGAACTTCCCATTGCAAATTCATCGCAATTTAAACGACCTATGATTATAGCACCTTCACCTATTAATCTATTGATAACAGTTGCGCTATATAAAGAAGTGAAACCTTTTAAAATTGCAGATGATGCAGAAACATTATGATTTTCATAGCAAATATTATCCTTAATTCCAATAATCATTCCTGCAAGTTTACCCGATGAATTATTAACAATACTCTTATCTACTAAAGCAGCTTGCTCAAGTGCACTTTTATCAAAAGTTTCAACAAAAGAGTTATGGAGGTTATGGTTTTTAATCTTTAGTAGATAGGACTTTACAACATCTTCACATCTAAGTTCTGAGGATAATAGCTTTGACTTAAGTTTTTGAAATGAACGAAAATTATTCAAATCTCTAATTCTCTTCAGATTTTTTTTCAGACTCACTTTTACCCTTCTTAAATTCATTAATACCCTGACCAAGCCCCTTCATGAGTTCAGGTATTTTTTTACCGCCAAAAAGGAGAAGGACTACTAAGACAACTAATACAATTTGCCAAGGCCCTACCATACCTAATAATACGAATGATTTCATAAATTATAAATTATTTTGTTTAGACAAAAGTAGGTATTTTGTTTTAATATGCTTCAAAAAGCCACAAGGAAGGGTCTTGTTTATCATATCCCTTCCAAATCTCAAAGTGTAACTCTGTTTTATTATTATTTTCATCAGTTAAAACAACTCCTATTTTCTCTTTTGCTAGTATTTTATCTCCTAGTTTAACAAAAACTTCTTTTAATCCTGAATAGACGGTAAAAAACTCTCCATGATTAATTAAGACAGCTTTACCTTCACCTTTAATAAAAAATATCCTAGATATCTTTCCATCAAAAACTGAGCGAATATTGGAATTTTTATTTGTAGCAATATTAATTCCATTATTAAAAGTTTCAACCTCATTAAAAATACGATGCTTTTGTTTGCCGAAAAACTGCACAATAAGACCTTGATCTAAAGGCCATGGAAGAGATCCCTTATTAGAGCTAAATTTATCTGAAATAATTTTTGCTTCAGGAGTTAGGGAAATAGTAGATGATTCGCTAATTTTCTTAGCAGCCTCACGGGCCTTTCTTATCTCTTCTTCTATTATCTTTTTAATCTTTTTTTCTAGTAACAGTGCCTCTTTTTGTTGTTGTTGGATTTTTGTTTTAAACAGTTTTTCTGACTTTTGAAGCTTTGCAACAACAGTCTTCTTCTCTTCTTTAGACTCTATGACAGTTCCTAGTTTTACTTTCTTATCAGAAATTAATAAAAGGTTTTCATTCATTTTATTACTAATTAGTTTCTGCTGGATGATTAGGCGTTCTTTATTTAAAGCTAAGCTGTCTTGGTTTTTACTGATTTGATTTGCTTGGCTTTTTCTAGATTTTGCGTATTGTTTTAAATACAATAGTCTTTTATAGGCTTGATTAAAATTTTCGGCAGAAATAACAAACATAAGGTTGTTACGATTACTCTTAGATTTTTGTAAAGAATAAATCATTGTACCGTAATCATTTTTTAATTTTAAAATTTCTTTTTCTTTTTTTAAAATTAGGANCTCAGAGCTTTCAATCTTTCTTTGTAGTCTAATTATTTGTTTCTGCAATAAATTAAGTTCAATATTTAAAATCTGAATTAATCGTTCTTGGCTTGATATTTTTTTGTCTAAAAAGTTTAAGTAATTAATTGATGTGTTCTTATTATCTCTTGTTTTTTCTAATAATGTAGATGTATATGCAATATCTCTCTCTATAAGCTCTTTTTGATTTTTAAGGGCTTCTTTGTTTTGAGCAAATACACTAATATTAAAAATTAATGCAAGAATTATTAAACTACTTCGATTCATTATACGATTTTGGAATATTAAAAATAGTTTTTTCTTTTTTACTTGACACAATATTAGAGTATTTGATGTCTAAATGAAAACTGCCTTCTGGTGTTGTAACAGATAAGTTTTTGGGATATTTTTTTTCATTAAATATTTGTAATCCAGAATATCTAACTTTTAAACTTTTTGTCTTATTAAGACTGATATTTATCTCCTCTACATAATTATTTTCTGCATTTATTATATAATAATTGGAATCATTTTTATTTGCAATTAATATCTTCGATCCTATTATAGAGCTAGTGTAATCCTTTTTAGGTAGCTCAAATGCGGTAGTTATGATTTGTTGTATTATTGAATAGGAAACGTCAGTTTTTAACAAATCATTTAAAACAATAATTGGCTGTATCATCCAGGTTGAATTAGCCCTATTAATATAGTAAAGAGAATCCTGAGAAATCATGACTCTACTTACCTCGCCAATAATTGGAGCTGTAATAGAGGCCCAAATCAAACTATCTTGTCTAGGAAACGTCAGTTTTTAACAAATCATTTAAAACAATAATTGGCTGTATCATCCAGCTTGAATTAGGTCTATTAATATAGTAAAGAGAATCCTGAGAAATCATGACTCTACTTACCTCGCCAATAATTGGAGCTGTAATAGAGGCCCAAATTAAACTATCTTGTCTTATCTTAATATTTGCAGATATTGAAAGGTTATTTTCTTTTGAGCTTAACTTTATCTTTGTCTTAATAGATATCCAGTTTTCTGCAAATTTCTTTTTATTAAATTTTTCTATTACAGACGCAATATTGACATTATCAATATTAGATGATTTAGTAACATCTCTTTTTAAATTACAAGAGGTGATAATTAAAAAAACTAACAAAAATATCTTTTTACTCGGGTAGTCTTTCATTTTTAATTTTTTGATCTAATAATTGCGAACCACTACCAAGTAATTTTGCCGTTTTCCACTGTATTAATGCTTTCTTTTTATTACCCAGCTTAAATAAAATATCTCCATAGTGCTCAACAACTACTGCGCTTTCCCCGCCTCCATTCACGAGCGCTTTCTCCATCCAAATATTAGCATTTTCAAAATCACCCAGACAATATAAAATCCAAGCATAAGTATCTTGATAAGTGCCATTATTTAATTCCAATTCATTACANCTTTTAGATAATTCCTTTGCTTTTTTTAGATNTTTTTTACGTAAGGATAAGTAGTAACTGTAGTTATTTAAAACAATAATATTATTTGGATTAGATAATAGTATTTTGTCAAATAAAGAGTCTGAGCTATTATGTCTTTCTAAAGCATGATAAGTATCGGCTAATGAAACCTGAAACTCTGAATATAACCTCTTATTATCAAAAACATAGTCAATTCCATTTTTTAAAGTCTTTAAGGCCTCTGTGTGATTATTAAAAAAGATATTTGAAATTGCATAGAAATAATAATAAAGTGGTTCGGAAGGATGGTAAGAAAGGGCCTCTTCGCTAAGTTGAAGTAATGAATCATAATTAGACTCCTCTATCTCTAAAAACAATAATTGAGTCCAAACAGAGGGTATGGATTTATTTATATTAATAGATTTTTTATAGTACGATTTTGCCTTAACCTTATTATTATTAGCTAATAATAGATCTCCATAAATTGCATTAACTCTATGATCCTTCGAATGACTTAATAATAGGATTTCTGCTAAAACAAACGCTTGATTTTTTATAGTATCATTAACTGATATAATTCCGCTATAGGAAGATAATATTGAGATTTTTGTGTCTATTGAGATTTGTTTGCTTCTGAAAGCTTTTTCTAACTCGTAAAATGAACTTTCAACATCTCCATTATCTCTGTAAAAATTTGCTAGGGTTAGGTGAACTCGTCCATTATCCGGGTCGGTATCAGATATTTTTTTAAAAATATCAAAAGCTTTTTCTTTATTATTATTAAGTATATAAGCTTCTGCTAGTATCTGTAAAATCTCTAAATCTTTTGGATTCTTTTTTGATAAAAGCTCTAATTCTTGAGTGGCTTTTTTTACATTTTTTAGCTGTAAATAAAGCTTATGCTTTTGCATTGAAATCATTTTATCAATTCCTTTTTTTAGCTCAAGTTTATCATAAACACGAATAGCCTTTAGATATTGTTGATTGTAAATGTATGTGTCGGCCAGCTTATAATAATTAAACTCATTTTCAGGTTCTATATCAAGTATTCTAATATACTGTCTAGCGGACTCTTCGAAATCTTGATTTAGAAAAAGTATTTCTGCGTAATTACGGATATACCAAATATTTGAATTACTTGCCTTGACAGTTCTTAGTGAATATTCTTTTGCAACAATTAAATTATTTAATTTTTTATGTATAATAGATGCTTGGTAATAAGCTTCAGTAAGTGAATTGTTTTTATCAATACACTTTTCAAATAAAGACAATGATGCTTCATAATTTTCTAGTGACTTTTGCTTTAGAGCACTAAAAAAAATATTATTATAATTTAAAATATCATTGCCTTTTTTTTCTTTTTTAGGGCTTTGGGATTTTTTTTTATTGTTCTCCGGGTAAAAACTTTTCCACTGACCAAATGATGAGATGTTAAAAAAAAGAAAAGCTAATATTAAAAATCTACTCATCATTTATTTAATTTCACAATAATCTCCAATACTTATCTCTTGAGTAATATTGTGACCATTAAATTGAACAAGATTGCCTAACATTGAATTACTTAACTTGGCGTTAGTTAAGTGCGATTGGGATTGAATGATAGTATTTTTAATTTCACTATCTATTATAGTTGTCTCTTGTCCTATTGAAACATAAGGTCCTATTACACAGTTTTGAATTTTTGAATTTGCTCCAATAAAACATGGTGGTATTATCTCAGAATTAATAATTTTAGCTGATGAATCAATCATGTCTTTAGATTTATTATGCTCTAAAACTCTTGTGTTTGTATAAACCGTAGCGTCTTTATTACCACAATCTAACCATTCATCAACCTTGCCAGTAGAAAATTTGAGACCTTTGTGCTTCATATTTTCTAGTGCGTCAGTTAGCTGAAACTCACCTTTATCTTTAATATTATTATCTAATAAATATTGTAATTCGTTTTTAAGGTTCTCGCCATCGTTAAAATAATAAATCCCAATAATTGCTAAATCTGAAATGAAATCTTTTGGTTTTTCAACAAAATCAGTAATAATATTATTTGAATCGGTTTTAACAACTCCAAAAGCTGAAGGGTCATCTATTTTACTTACCCAAATAATTCCATCATTACTTTTGTCTAATTTAAAATCGGCTTTAAATAAAGTATCTGCAAAAGCTACAACAACGTTACCGACTAAGGTTTGTTTAGCGCATAAAATAGCATGAGCAGTTCCAAGTGGCTCTTGTTGATAAACAACAATTCCTTTAGCTCCTAAATCTGATGCTATTTTCAATAAATCTATCCTAACCTTATCACCAAAATCTCCAATAATAAAAGCTATTTCATCAATTTTTTCATCACATATAGAAACAATATCTTCAACAAGTCTTTTAACAATTGATTTACCAGTAAAAGTAATTAAAGGTTTAGGTGTAGTTAATGTATGAGGCCTTAATCTAGACCCTCTTCCTGCCATTGGTATAACGATTTTCATATTTTAAATTTAGTTAATTATTTAATTCCTGAGCTTCCAAACCCCCCATTACCTCTAACTGATGCATCAAGGGATTTAACTTCAACAAAATCAACTTTAGAGTATGCTGAAAAAACAAGTTGAGCAATACGTTCACCGTTATTAATTTTAAAGTCTTCTTTAGAAAGATTAACAAGAATAACGCCTATTTCACCTCTATAGTCAGCATCAATAGTTCCTGGAGAGTTTAAAACCGATATTCCATTTTTTAAAGCAAGTCCACTTCGGGGTCTAACCTGAGCTTCATATCCCGATGGAATTTCGATAAACAAACCTGTCTTAACAAGAATTCTTTCATGAGGTTTTAACAAAACTGGTTCAATAAGGTTGGCTCTTAAATCCATTCCTGATGAGTGGGGCGTTGAGTATTGGGGAAGTTTATTATTAGATATATTAACAATATTCACATTCATATTAAAATAATTTTGGTGTTGATTTAATAGTATTTTTTGGTTTTTCTAAAACATATACAATTAATAAATATACAAGAATAAACAACACATCAATAAGTAAAGTAAAACTAGTACAATATAAAATAATAAAGATACTTATCATCAAAGAAAAGTACAATAAAATCCTACTGAAATTATAAGGAATCGGGTAATGCTTTCGGGCTAATATAAAAGATGCTATCATCATTGAAAAATAACAAATTAGAGTAGCGACTGCAGAACCAACGAATCCTATATAAGGTATCAATATAAAATTTAAAATTACTGTAATAGTTGCACCAAAGACAGCAAGGCCAGCGCCGTAAATTGTTTTTTCAGTTAATTTATACCAAATTGAAAGATTATAATATATACCTAAAAATAAATTAGCTAATAAAAGTATTGAAACAACCAAGAAGCCTCTTTCGTCATGGTAATCTGATCCTAAAAAGTTTATAAAGAAATTATAAAATGTTGTAACAAGGAGAAAAATAAAAGCAAGTACGATCACAAAAAATTTCATTACATCAGCGTATATTTTCTTGGCATTAACTTGTCTTTCTTGAGAGAAGAAAAAAGGCTCTGCAGCAAACCTGAAGGTTTGAATAAATAAAATCATTATTACGGAGAGCTTATAAAAAGCTCCATATAAACCAATCTCTCTGGCTGAATTTATGTTTTCTGGAAGCAGATACTTTAGTAATATTCTATCAATTGTTTCATTGGTCATACCTGCCAAGCCAGCTAGAAGTAAGGGTGATGCATAAATCATCATTTTTTTCCAAAGCTTCTTATCAAATATCCATACTGAATTAATCATTTCTGGAAGAAGCATAAAGATTGTAACAACTGAGGCAATAAGGTTTGCGATAAAAATATAACCAACGCCAACAGATTGAGAGTAAACTGAATTAACAAAATTTAAGGACTGTAAGTCGTTTTCAATTACGTAAGGGCAGTAAATAATAAAAAACAGGTTTAAGCCTATATTAATAAATATATTAACTAGCCTAATTAAAGCAAATCTAGTAGCTTTATTTTGAGCTCTAAGCTTTGCAAAAGATATTGACGAAATAGCATCTAAGCCAATAATTAAAGCAAACCACTTAACATACTCTTGATTAGTAGAGTAGCCAATTAAAGCAGATATATTTTCACTAAAAGAAAACATAAAACAAATAAATAATAAAGAGGTAAATATTAATGAAATGAGAGATGTACTATAGACAATTCTATTATTATTTTCTTTTTGCGAAAACCTAAAAAAAGCTGTTTCTAATCCATAAGTTAAAACAATAACAAGAAATGCAACATATGCGTATAGCTCAGTCACAACACCATACTCTTCGGGAATAAAATATCTTGTATATAAAGGTACAAGAAGGTAGTTGAGCAGTCTTCCAACAACACTACTTAGCCCATATATTGCTGTTTGACTAGCTAATTTTTTGAGTGGGTTCAATTAAAATTTGGTTTTCTTTTTTCAATAAAAGCACTTGTTCCTTCAACAAAATCATCAGTTTCAAAACAATTTCCAAACAAATCAATCTCTGAATCATATCCNTTCACACCACTTTCATAACAACAATTAATTGATTTTATTGCAGATGAAATAGCAGAAGATGAATTTCTACATATTTTTTCACACATAGCAATNCAAATTTCTATTAGATCTTCTTGTTCACAAATTTGATTAACAAGACCACACTCTTTAGCTTCTTGAGCGCTAATCATCTTAGCAGTTGTAATCATTTCAAATGCCTTTCCCTTTCCAACTAAATGTGGTAACCTTTGTGTGCCTCCATATCCAGGGATTACCCCTAAAGAAACTTCAGGAAGTCCTAATTTTGCATTTGATGAAGCAATCCTAATATGGCATGCCATTGCAAGCTCCAAACCTCCACCTAATGCAAAGCCATTTATTGCTGCTATACATGGCTTATTAAAGTTTTCTAAAACATTAAAAAGTTTGTCATGACCAGTTTTTGATAATAAAGATCCTTGTGCTTTATTAAAAGTTGAGAATTCTTTGATGTCTGCACCTGCGACAAAAGCTTTTTTATCAGCNCCAGTTAGAATAACACATTTAATATTTTTATCTTTTNCAATATCAAGCAGAGCATGGTTTAATTCTTGAATTGTTTTGTTATTAAGAGCATTTAAATATTTGGGCCTATTAATTGTTAGAAAGCAAATGTGAATATTTACTTCTTTTATGATATTTTGATAATCCATATATTAGAAATATTTTCTACAAATATAACAGATTACATTACTTATTAAAAAATTATAAGAGGCTTAACAAAAAAATAAAGTGCTAACCATTTAAGGCTTCAGCTCCACCAACAATTTCNAGGATTTCAGCTGTAATAGCAGCTTGACGCGCCTTGTTGTATGAAAGAGTAAGNTCTTTCTTAAGCTCAGAGGCATTATCTGTTGCTTTATGCATTGATGTCATTCTAGCTCCATGCTCAGAGGCATGTGANTCNAGAATTGCTTTAAACAACTGAGTTTTTAATGATTTNGGAATTAACTCTTCAACAATTTGCTTTTTTTGTGGCTCAAAAATATAATCTCCAATTACGATATCATTTTCACTTGGAGATTCAACAGGAAGGAAGTTTTCATTCATCACATTTTGAGTTGCAGCATTTTTAAATTGATTATACACTAAAACTACTTTATCGTAAGATCCACTTAAAAACTCAGACATAATTGATTCAGAAATTATCGATGTTTTATCGTAAGTTAAATCAGAAAAAATGTCATCANAGCTATTAACAAGATTATATCCATTCTTTTTAAAGAATTCAGAAGATTTTTTACCAATTGANATAAGGCTAACATTTTTCTCTTTNAAATCATTATTTATTAAAGAAACTGCTGATTTTATGATATTAGCATTAAANCCTCCACAAAGACCTCTATTAGANGTAATTGTAACAAGAAGAACNGATTTAATATCTCTTTCAGAAGAAAAACCACCACCCTCAGAGGAATCAAGACTGGCAGAAAGATTAACCAATAATTCAGTAAGCTTATTAGCGTAAGGCCTCATTTGAATAATTGCATCTTGTGCTNTTTTTAATTTAGCAGCAGAAACCATTTTCATAGCAGATGTTATCTGCATTGTTGAACCAACTGAGGTTATTCTATTTCTTATTTCTTTTAAATTAGCCATAGTATTAACTATTCAGAATATTTTGGTGATAATTCACTAACTACTTTCTCTAAAGTTGAAGTGATGTTTTCATTTAATTTTCCTGATGCTAAGTCATCTAAAATATTTTGATGTTTTTGATGTAAAAAAGAAATGTATTCAACTTCAAATTCTTTAATTCTATTAACAGGAATATCCATTAATAAACCATTAGTTCCACAGAAAATTATAGCAGCTTGCTCTTCAACCCTTAATGGAGCATACTGTCCTTGCTTTAAAATCTCAACATTTCTCTTTCCTTTTTCAATAACAGCATTTGTAGCTGCATCAAGATCAGATCCAAATTTAGCAAACGCTTCAAGCTCTCTATATTGTGCTTGATCTAATTTTAAAGTTCCTGATATTTTTTTCATTGATTTAATTTGTGCAGCTCCCCCAACTCTGGAAACAGAAATTCCAACGTTAATAGCGGGTCGTACACCAGAAAGAAAAAGGTTAGATTCTAAAAATATTTGTCCGTCCGTGATAGAAATTACATTTGTAGGAATATATGCAGAAACATCTCCAGCTTGCGTTTCAATAATTGGAAGTGCTGTTAATGAACCACCACCTTTAACTTTACCTTTCAAAGACTCTGGAAGGTCATTCATTTGAGCAGCAATTTTATCATCATTAATAATCTTAGCTGCACGCTCTAGTAATCTTGAGTGTAAATAAAACACATCTCCAGGATAAGCCTCTCTTCCTGGCGGTCTTCTTAGTAATAAAGAGACCTCTCTGTATGCAACTGCTTGTTTTGAAAGATCGTCAAAAACAATTAATGCAGGTCTACCCGTGTCTCTAAAATACTCTCCAATTGCAGCTCCAACTAATGGGGCATAAAACTGTAAAGGAGCAGGGTCTGCAGCATTTGCAGATACAATAACAGTATAAGCTAAAGCTCCTGCATCATCTAAAGTTTTCGCTAAAGCAGCAACAGTAGATGCTTTTTGACCTATCGCAACATAAATACAAAAAACAGGCTCTCCTTTATCATAAAATTCTTTTTGATTAATAATTGTATCAATAACAACAGCTGTTTTTCCAGTTTGTCTATCTCCAATCACCAACTCTCTTTGACCTCTACCAATTGGAATCATTGCATCTACCGCCTTCAATCCAGTTTGTAAAGGTTCNTTAACAGGCTGTCTATATATAACTCCAGGAGCTTTTCTTTCAACTGGCATTTCAAATGTCTCTCCTGAAATAGGACCCTTACCATCAATCGGTATTCCAACCCCATCAACAACACGACCTAACATGCCTTCACCAACATTAACCGAGGCAATTTTCTTTGTTCTTTTAACAATATCACCTTCTTTAACCCCTTTAGAAGGGCCTAGTAATACAGCTCCAACATTATCCTCTTCAAGATTAAGAACTATTGCCTGTAANCCCCCTTCAAATTCAATTAATTCTCCAGATTGAGCATTTGTTAGTCCATAAATACGAGCAATTCCATCGCCCACCTGCAGAACTGTTCCTACTTCTTCTAATTCGGCTTCAGATTTAAATCCAGAAAGCTGTTGTCTTAATATTGCTGAAACTTCAGCTGGTTTTACTTGTGTCATATTTGTATAATTTTAATAGTCTTGAATATATAAGTTTTTACTAAAAGTTTGTTTTAAGGATTTTAACTTCGTTGAAATACTTGCATCTAGTTGATTGTCATCCATACGTACTACAGCACCACCAATAATATTTTTATCAACTTTTTCAATCAGTTCAACTTTAGATTGATGATGTTTTTTAATAAAGCTATAAAGCTCCTTTTTCATCTCCTCATCTAAAGGAATAGCNGTGGTAACAGTAACTTCTTTAATGTTGTTCTCGTTTTTATAAAGCTTAATAAAGGCAGAAGATATATCTAATAATAAAGATTCTCTCTTTTTATTTGTCATTAAAACCAGAAATGATAGCGAAAGTGAACTAATACTACTTAAAAATATTTCATTTAAAATTTTAATTTTCAGGTCGGTCTTAACAATTGGCGTTTTTAATAAATCTCTTAAATCTTTATTGTCAATGCATAGTTTATTAACAAAGAGCATATCTGCATAAGAGGATTCAATAGAATTTTGTTCTTTTGAAAGCTCAAGTAATGCTTTTGCATATCTTATAGTGGCTCTTGATTGTTTCATTTTTTACTAATTATTATTCTCTTTAAGCGATCTGTTAATTAATTCTTTTTGCTTTGAAGCATCCGAAAGCTCATTAGACAAAACTTTTTCAGCCATTTCTATAGACAGTTCAGCAACATGATTCTTTAACTCTGTTAAGGCCTTCATCTTTTCATTTGATATTTGTTCTTTGGCTGAATTAACAAGTTTTTCAGCTTCTAGTGCAGCNTGGTCTTTTGCTTGGGATATAATCTGAGACTTCATTTCTCTAGCCTCTTTTAAAAGANTNTCTCTATCAAGTTTTGCTTGAGCAATAATTTTTTCATTATTAGAATTTAGCTCTGACATTTCATCACGAGCTTTTTCTGCTGCCTGAAGAGANTCGTTNATTAAACTATTTCGTTCTTCAACCGCAGATAAAATTGGCTTCCAAGCAAACTTCTTTAAAAGCAATAGTAATAAAACGAAAACAACTGTTGTCCAGAAAATTAATCCAAGTGCTGGTGTAACTAATTCCATATTTAAATTTTAATAATACTCTGTAACCAACCGTTACAGAGTATTNTAATTACTAATTTATTTTAATAACGCAACAACAACNCCAAACAAAGCAACCCCTTCAACAAGTGCAGCTGCAATAAACATATTTGTTTGAATCATTCCAGAATGCTCAGGCTGTCTAGCCATTGCTTCTAATGCTTTACCTCCAATTTGTCCAATCCCGATACCTGCTCCAATCGCAGAAAGACCAGCTCCAATCGCGGCAAATGCGCCAAAATCCATTGTTTGTACTTCTGATAACATTTTTTTTAGTTTTAGTTAATAATTTATTTTAATTAGTGACCATCTTGCACTGCTAAGCCAATAAAAACTGACGAAAGCAATGTAAAAATATAAGCTTGCAAAAAGGCTACAAGCACTTCAATACAGTATATAAATAATACAAAAAGAGCAGAGACAGGAGCAACGCCCCATGCTCCAGCTGTGCCCATTGCACTTTGAGCTATAAAAATTAAAGATATTAAACTCAATATAATAATATGTCCTGCTGAAATATTTGCAAATAATCTAATCATAAGTGCAAATGGTTTTGTAAAAATTCCAATAATCTCTATTGGAACCATAATTGGCATTAATGCCAATGGAACACCTGGGGGTTTAAAAATATGTCCCCAGTAGTTCTTATTTCCAAAAATTGTAGTAACAAGAAATGTTAGTGCCGAAAGAACAAATGTTACNGCTATATTTCCTGTAACATTTGCCGCACCAGGAAGCAAACCCATTAAATTATTTATTAGTATAAAAAAGAAAAAGGTCAATAACAGAGGAGTAAACTTCTCATGTTTTTTACCAATATTATCCTTAATAATATCATCTCTAACAAACAAAACCAAAGGTTCAATAAATGCTTGTAAACCTTTAGGGGCTACATTCTTTTTATTATATCCTCTTGCAACTGTTAGCATAACAAAAAATAATATAATAAATGAAAGAAGCATTGATGCTACATTTTTTGTTATTGAGATGTCTAAAATATCTAAGCCACTTGCCTCAGTAATATGACTATGGCTATCTATGCTATAAATTCTATTTTCTTTTTGAACTGTTGAATGGCCATGATGAAAATCGCTTGACATAAAAACATCAATCCCCGCGCTAGTGTATAGTATAACTGGAAGGGGTATAGAAAATGAATTATCTCCCTCACCCCACAAATGCCAATCATGNGCATCAGCAATATGATGCATTATATTGGGAACAGGATCATAAACTCCTGAAGATGTTTTATTAGCGCTTTTATCATCTGCAAAAATGAAAAATGAAAAAAACAAAGAGAATAATATAGTTAAAATATGGCCTTTATAATGCATTGCGATTATTTGTTTTTAATCGGCAGCAAATGTAAATATTATTTCACTTTTACCAATAAGGATTTAAAAAAAATTANAACTTATTTCAAATTAGCACTTAACTTACCTTTTTATATGCAAAAAACATTGCTAAAAAAACAGATANTAAAGAAAATACAACTGTAAATAGGCTATTGTAATTCTCTGATATTGAGTCAAGGTAAACACCTATATAAGTTCCAAACAAAACAACTATCATCATTTGAAAAAAGATAGAAGAAAGCTGGATGTAGGAATTAAGCTGTTTTTTCTCTTTTTTCGGACTTCCCTCCATCTTTAATGTCTTTAATTACAGCGCCCATACTACATGAGCCAGTAAAAGATGCGCCCGGCTCAATAGATAGTTTGTTTGTAATTATATCACCATTAAGCTTAGCGGAGGATTTTAAAGATAATAATTGGGATACAGAAATTTTTGCTTTTAAAACTCCAGCAATATCAGCATCTTTACAAACCACATCTCCTTCAACAACACCACCCTGACCAACAACAACTTTTCCCTCGGTCTCTATTGAACCGTTTAAAGATCCATCAACCCTAATGTCTCCTTTTGATTTAATATCCCCAGTTATTACCGTTCCTGCTCCTATCATATTAATTGCAGATGAAGGGTCTGTCTTTCTTATTGTATCGTTATTATTTGTAAACATAATTCCTGTCTTTTTAATTTGTTTAAATGTAAAGCTATTAAATAATTATCTAAAAATTTAATTTTTATTTAAGTATTTTTCTTTTACAAAATTTGAATATCCATCAACATCTTTATTTCTATAAAACTCTTGAAAATTACCTATCGATATTGGCAGTATTTTATAATCCACCTTACCTAATTCACTCATTACCTCTCTTGATAAAGAAATNTTATTGAAATATTTTAGAGCATTCTTTTTATTTTCAAAAAACTTAACAGAAACAAGGTGAGTTTCAAGCCCCATCATCATTGCGCTAATTTCAAAAACTTCAGTAGAATATGAAGACTGATGATAATCAGAAAGCAGAGTCTTTAGATAGCCAACATCAAGGTCTTTTTTAGGCAAGATAAACATTAGCATATGTTGAGACTCTTCTTCATATAAATAAGGTGTTTTTTCTATAGCTTGTCTATTTGCTTCGTTTATTAAAGAGGGGTCTTTGATCATCTCTACTATATTTTTTGCATAAGTTGAGAGGTCTTTATCCTCAGATCTAACAATATTATCAATGTTGTTAAAAAAGGCAGTTGTGTCTCCAGACTTTAGCATACTAAGGGCTCTTATGGCGAGATATTTATCGCGAAGTTTATTCTTCTTAATAGAGTTCGTTTCAGAAATAACAGCATTAAAATTATTAAATTTAAAGCTGTCATATGTTTTTGCAAAAACATCATCTTCCTCGTTGCTTAACAGCTTCATTTTATTAAGATAAGTTGAGTCACTCAAAATTTTGCTGTAAACACTATTTTTAAAATTATTTATTAGAATCGTCTTAACCTTCTCAGATTGTGATCGGTTTTTTTGAAGATTGTTATTTAAGTATAAATTATAGTACGTCATAGCCAAAAAAGAAGAGTCTATATCTGGAATACTTAATATTCTAGTAAACATCTCTGTGCTTTTTTTAATCTTTAGAAGGTCGTTTTTATAAATAATTGCAGCTTGATAACATGCGTTTGCTGTTGTTTGTCTTGCTAAAAGAAAATCTTCAGATGTAGAAGGGATTTGTTTTAAATAAAACTGCGGGTCTTTTGTGTTTTTAGAACCCTCACTCTCAACTAATAATGAATCAGATTCAAGGCTTATTGTAGTTTTCTTGTTTTTTCTCCTCCAATTATCTTCAAGCTTTCTTTTACCCCATTTTTTTCTAAACTCTGAAAGTCCAAAGCTAAGTGTTGCTGGATTGTAAAAATACCATTTACCACCAGATGTGTTATTGCCAAATTGCTCGTTTCTATTGCCACCTCTACTTCCTTGAGAAAGGTTTTGAAGTGATAAACTTTCTTTTTCTTTTTCAATTCTTTCTTTCTCTATTTCTTCATCAATAATATTCTTAATTATTATATTAAGCTCTGCTCTTGGCAACAAAGCCAGTGCTACTAAGCTATCTTGCATGTAAATTGCATTTAAATTATTAACCAAGTCAGTTAATATCGCATACTGCTTAAATGCAGATTCGTATAACCTATAATCTTCTGGCATAAAATATATTGTACTATCGTAGTAAAGCTGTGAAGAGATAAAATCAGATTGGACAAATTCAATTTTAGCCAAAGCTAAAAAAGAAAGCGCCTTTTGAGGGTCGTTTATTATACTAAAAACAGTAGATTTGAGATAGTTTTCTTTAGCTAAAACAGTGTCAGAATTTAATATATCCATTTCTGCAATTGTAAAATAAATCTGATCCAAGTATTCCTTATTCTTATCATCTTTAGTCATCTTAACCAACTGCTTTCGCATTTTATCTGAGTCTTTACTGTCTTTATCACTACATAATGCTAGATTCATCTTAGTGTTAAAAACCATTCTGTATTCAGCGTTACTTTTTAAAACTTCTGAGTAGTAAACAACTGCCTTTTTATAATTCCCTTCCTCTTGATAAATTTGACCTATAATGTAATTAAATCTAGCTTTGTTTTTACCAACCTTAAATTTTTTCACACATTTAATCAAAGCATCTCTTGATAATGAGTTATTTTTTTGTCTCAGATAAAGGTCTGCATTTATGATTTCATATTCAAGTCGTAAATTCTTAGGAAACAATCTATTATTGTCTAGCTCTATCAGTATAGATTCTGCTGAGGCAAAATCTTCTTTCTCAATAAAACATCTTGACAACCATAAAGTAGCCTCATAGCTTATTTCTGTTTTTTTATATTCTTGAATAATAAAATTGAATGTTTTAGCAGCCTCATCAAACTCTCCTTTATAAAAATAAGCTTGACCAATCATAAAATAATTATCATCAATCCATCTGCAATACTCTTTTCCTTTAATATTTATAGAATGTTTTTGTATAACAATAGAGCCCTTTTGAATTGCCTTATCCATGTAAGGGTGTGTCGCTTTAGCCTTGATAAGATCTCCAGTTTGAAATATTGGCAGGGTTGTTGAATAATCGTCCTCAAATGAGGATCTAATTTTNTTTACTCCAAACTTTATGCTTTCTTTTCCATTAAAATAACCATTATATTTTGCTGTAGTATTATGATACTGCCTGCTAACCCATGATTTTTTCTTAGTCGAGCATGAAGAAAAAATCATAAAAAAACATGTATAAACCAGTATGTAAAAAAGTAATTTATTGGTATTCATATGATTAGATAACAGATTTTTTGTCTAATTATTTTATTGTAATTTATAATACATGCAAATATGCTTATAATTTTCAGATATTTGCATTTATTATGAAAGAGAAGCCTTCAAGAAACAGAATCTGGAATCAACTAAAAAAAAGGTATCGTTTTGTTATTATTAATGATGATTCCCTCGAAGAAAGGGCATCACTTAGATTAACGAAAACAAATATGATTTCTCTATCTTTTTTGTTTTCACTAGTTTTTTTTATCATTTCTTTTCTTATAATTGTTTACTCACCTCTTAAAGAGCATTTGCCAGGAAAGTCTTCAGAAAAAGTACAAAAAGACCTAATGTCATTAACATTAAAAAGCGACTCTTTAGAAAGGGCTTTAAATATTAGAGACTTATATTTAAATAACATCGAGGCTATTATAAAAGGAGACTCTCTGAATTTTAATAATTACAATGACACCATAAATATCTTAGCTGATTCTGAAATAGAATTTACTGTTTCAAAAGAGGACTCATTACTTCGAGCTAAAGTAGAAAGCGAAGATCAAAGTTCTATTGCCCTTCAAACAAATAAAGACACAAAATACTTTTTATTTTATCCGCCACTTGATGGGGTAATAAGCGATTCCTACAGTTTAGAAAAAAACCATTTTGCTACTGATATAGTTGCAAAAAAAGGAACAAAGATTAAGAGTATTATGGAAGGCTCTGTTATAATCAGTAGTTGGAACCCTGAAACAGGTTATGTTATTGGAATTCAACATGCTAATAACTATATTTCTTTTTATAAACACTGCTCAAGACTACTAAAGAAAACTGGAGATATTGTTAGTCTTGGAGAGTATATAGCTATTATCGGTAACACTGGTGAGCTTTCAACAGGGCCACATCTTCATTTGGAGCTTTGGCAAAATGGAACTCCACTAAATCCAGAAAACTACATTTCTTTTTAAACATGAGAAGCGCTAAATCTATATTAAGCCTATATTTTGCTAAATATATTGTTAGAAAAAACAATAAATGGAAAAAAAATGCTGTTAATCATCAACAAAAATTGATGCATGAATTAGTCTCTAAAGCAAAAGACACAGTATTTGGAAAAGATCATAAATTTAAAGACATAAAAAACTATTCTGATTTTAAAAAAAGTATTGCTGTAAGTGATTATGAAGGATTAAAAAAATATATTGACAAATTAAAATTAGGAGAAGAGAATGTTTTATGGCCTGGCAGACCGATTTATTTTTGCAAAACCTCAGGGACAACCTCGGGNTCTAAATATATTCCAATAACAAGGGATTCTATGAAATGTCATTTAAATCCTGCAAGAGATGCAATTCTATCATATATAAACGAAACAAAAAATACATCTATAAGTAGTGGTAAAATGATATTCCTACAAGGCTCCCCAGTACTATCCAAAACAAGCGGAATATTAACAGGTAGACTATCAGGAATTGTTGCTCATCATATTCCTTATTATTTAAAAACAAATAGACTACCATCATATTCAACTAATTGTATCGATAAATGGGAGGATAAGATTGAAGCAATTGTAGAAGAAACAAAATCACAAAAAATGACACTCATAAGTGGCATCCCTCCATGGGTTCAGATGTATTTTGAGAAGTTAAAAGAAAAAACAAATAAAGATATTGGTGAGTTATTTCCATATTTTAAACTCTTTATTTATGGTGGGGTAAATTTCAAACCATATAAAAAGACTTTTGAGAGATTAATTGGTAGAGATGTAGATGGCTTAGAGGTATATCCTGCTTCTGAAGGTTTTATTGCATACCAAGATTCTCAAAAAGAAGAGGGGATGATTTTATGTGTAAACAACGGAATATTTTTTGAATTTATAAAATCCAAAGACTATCACAAAAGCAATCCGGCAAGAATTAGCCTTGCTGATGTTAAGGTGGGTATTGATTATGTCTTAATACTAAATACAAATGCCGGGCTATGGGGATATAATATAGGAGATACCATTAAGTTTGTTTCCACCAACCCTTATAGAATTATTGTTAGCGGAAGATTAAAGCATTTCACTTCGGCTTTTGGAGAACACGTAATTGCTCAAGAGGTTGAACAGAGTCTAATTAATACAGTCAAAAAACAGCCTGCAGAAATTAAAGAATTTCATGTAGCACCAAAAGTAAATCCAAAAAATGGACTTCCCTACCATCAATGGTTTATAGAATTTTCAAAAGAACCACAAGAACTCGCTTCTTTTGAGGCTGAGCTAGATATTCAGCTACAGTCTAAAAATAGCTATTACAAAGACCTGATTAGCGGCTCTGTCTTAAAGCCCCTTGAAATTGTTTGCCTAAAAGCCAATGGCTTTAGGAATTATATGCAAATAATTGGCAAGCTTGGTGGCCAAAATAAAACTCCTAGATTATCAAATGATAGAACAATTGCTGATAAATTAATTTTGCAAAAAAAATAATTATGAAAAAAAACATTGCTTTACTAGGATCTACTGGATCTATTGGGGTTCAGACTTTAGATGTTGTTCTGGCGCATCCTGATCTTTTTAATGTTGAAGTTCTGACAGCTAATAATAATAGTGCTTTACTTATTGAACAGGCAAAAAAATTCAAGCCAAATTCAGTTGTTATAGTTAATAATCATAAATATGATGAGGTAAATAATGTTCTTGCAGACTTTGGAATAAAGGTATACTCAGGAGCAGAATCTCTTGAACAAATAGTTACTTCAGAAAATATAGATGTTGTACTTACCGCGCTTGTTGGTTATAGCGGATTAAAACCTACAATTAGTGCCATTAAGAGTGGTAAAAAAATTGCACTAGCTAATAAAGAAACGCTAGTTGTAGCTGGAGATTTAATAACAAAACTATGCGCAGAATATAAGACAGAAATATATCCTGTTGATTCTGAACACTCTGCTATTTTTCAGTGTTTAGCCGGTGAGGGGTCAAACCCTATAGAAAAAATCTACCTTACAGCATCGGGGGGACCTTTTAGGGGAAAAAAAATAGACGAGTTAAAGCTTGTTACTAAAAAACAAGCTCTTAAACATCCAAATTGGGTGATGGGCAGTAAAATCACAATAGATTCTGCCTCTCTTATGAATAAGGGTCTTGAAGTTATTGAGGCAAAGTGGCTCTTTAATCTTAAAAAAGATCAGATTGAGGTGGTTGTACATCCGCAATCAATAATACATTCTGCGGTTCAGTTTGAAGACGGATCTATTAAGGCTCAAATGGGAGTTCCTGACATGAAGCTTCCAATTCAATATGCACTAGGATTTCCGCAAAGATTAAAAAATAATTTTAAAAGATTTAGCTTTTTAGACTACCCCAATTTAACATTTGAGGAGCCTGATATAAAAACATTTAGAAATTTAGAGCTAGCATATAAAGCGATGAATAAAGGTGGTAATTCTGCATGTGTCTTAAATGCTGCCAATGAAATTGCGGTAGAGGCATTTCTAAATGATCAAATTGGCTTTTTAAATATGTCAGATTTAATTGATAATTGTCTCGAAAAAATTACTTTTGTAAAGTCTCCTACTTTAGAGGATTATATAGAAACTGACCAACAAACAAGAATTTTAGCAAAAAAACTACTATAAAATGGATATATTGATTAAAGCATTACAACTTATTATGAGTCTTTCAATACTTGTAGTGCTACATGAATTAGGTCATTTTATCCCCGCAAAATTGTTTAAAACGAAAGTTGAAAAGTTTTATCTTTTTTTTGATCCTTGGTTTTCTTTAGTTAAAAAGAAGATAGGAGATACTGAATATGGAATTGGTTGGCTTCCATTAGGTGGGTATGTGAAGATCTCCGGGATGATTGATGAGTCTATGGACAAGGAGCAAATGAAAAAAGCGCCTGAATCTTGGGAATTTAGAGCAAAACCCGCTTGGCAGAGACTTATTATTATGGTTGGCGGTGTTACGGTTAATTTATTATTGGCTGTATTTATTTATTCCATGACACTTTATGTTTATGGAGATAAGTTTTTATCTAATGANANNTTAACTGATGGTGTTTGGTGTGTTGATAATTTATCTAAAGAGCTAGGNTTTGTCTCTGGAGACAAAATAGTTTCAGTTGGAGGAGAGCCTATTTTAAGGTTTAGCTCTATAGTAGAAAAAATGCTTAGCTCTAAGACTGTTATTGTTAATCGCGATAATGAAGAAAAAACAATTATTATCCCCGACAACTTTATAGAGCAATTAATTGCTAACGAAAAAACAATGTTATTTTATCCAAGAATACCTGCTATTATAAGCTCTTTTATTGAAAATTCAAATTGTGAAAAAGCTGGATTTTTAATTAAAGATAGAATAGTTGCTATTAATGGATTTGAAATTAATTACCATGACGAGATAGCTGGAGCGCTTTCAAACTATAAAGATTCTTCTGTATTGATAGATATTCTTAGAGGTGGAGACAGAGTGAGTATTAAAACAACTGTAAGCCCTGATGGCACTATTGGCTATTACCCAGCCCTTCTAACATTTAATCAACTGGAAGAGCTCGAGGTTTATACTATGACCTCAAAAACATATGGGCTATTAGCCTCTTTTCCTGCTGGATTTAAAAAATCTGTAAACAAGCTTGGTGGATATATAGATCAATTTAAATTAATCCTTAGCCCAAGCTCTGGAGCCTATAAGGGTGTGGGTGGTTTTGGAGCAATAGGCAGTTTGTTTCCTGCTCAATGGGATTGGGAAAGGTTTTGGAATCTAACAGCCTTTTTATCTTTGATGCTTGCTTTTTTAAATATTCTTCCAATTCCCGCTTTAGATGGGGGGCACGTTGCTTTTCTTATGTATGAGATAGTTGTTGGAAAGCCAGCCCCAGAAAAATTTATGGAGTTTGCTCAAGTTATCGGAATGTTGTTATTGCTTAGTCTTGTGTTATTTGCAAATGGAAATGACATATTAAAATTATTCTAAAATTATGGACCATTTAAATTCATATGTTTTAATAATTATTTTTTCCTCTACAATCATTGTTTCTTATTTTTATAATCTTTACGCTAAAAAATCTGGAATCCCATCGGTATTACTATTAATCCTTACGGGAATGCTCATAAATTTTGGTTTCTTTATTTCAGAGCTGGCAAGTCCAAACCTTTTTTCTGTATTAAAAATATTGGGCGTTGTAGGGTTGGCTTTAATTGTTTTAGAGGCGGCTTTAGATTTAAGGCTCGTTAAAGAAAAGGCTGGAATGATTTTTAAATCATTATCGGTTGCTGTTATAGGGCTTTTTGCAACCTCATATATTGGAGCTCTAGTTCTTTGCTATGCCCTTGAAATGAATATGGTAGAGGCTCTCTTGTTTACAGTGCCCCTGGCGATTCTTAGCTCTGCAATTATACTCCCAAGCATTGATTCCTTAGACGATGAAAGAAGAGAATTTATGATTTATGAAAGTACTTTTTCTGATATCCTAGGCATTGTTCTGTTTTATAGTTTGCTTAGCTTTTTAGGGCCTGATAGCAAATCTGAAATTTACGGAGAGGTCTTTGGAAACCTAATATTTACTATAGTTTTTTCTGTCATAATTTCATATATCCTTATCTATTTCTTTCAAAACATTAAAGGCCATGACAAGCTATTTCTTTTAATTTCTATCCTTCTTCTTTTGTATGCTGTAGGTAAGCTCTTTCACCTTTCTTCACTTATTATTATACTAATCTTTGGTATGATTCTAAATAATTATAAATTATTTTTTGCTGGAGGCTTGTCAAAACTTATTGATGAAAAAAAGGTTGAAAGCGTTCTTTCAGACTTCAAGGTTGTAACAGGAGAGTCTGCCTTTGTTATAAGAACCTTTTTCTTTATAATTTTTGGGTGGTCAGTATCTTTAGGGTCAATGTTTAACCTACAAACAATTGCGATAGGTATTGTCCTGCTTGTTATTATTTATGTTATTAGAGCTCTCTGTTTATTAATATTTAGTGGTAGGCAGATCTTTCCACAGCTTTTTCTAGCCCCAAGAGGATTAATTACAATACTACTATTTTTTGCTATTCCCCAAGAGTTAACCGAAAAACATGATTTTGATGGAGTTTTACTTTTTATTATCCTCACTTCATGTCTAATAATGACCTGGTCATTAATTAAGTACAAAAAAGAAAAAGAATCACCTATTTTAGAATTAGAAGATGAGGA
>JGI24540J26637_10000129_pt1 | contig 27720 bp, 26 predicted proteins | sample NorSeaMetagenome_FD_26637 | JGI IMG/M metagenome (IMG submission 26637)
ACATATAAAGGAAGATTTTGTTTTTCAATATCTTTTTTTAATTCAACATTTAAATCTACATCAAAAGCAGAACCTTCTATAATATTTCCTTTATAGTCTAGTACAATTTCTTCTTTAATAAATTTACTATATGCAAGTTCAGAATCATTTCTTTCAACTTCAATTCCTACAGATTGTAATATATTTTGTTTTTTTTCTAACTCAATATTTCTGTCCTGAAAAGGAGATAAAAATATTGAAGCAGAAGCTAATAAAGCAGCTACAAGAACAACCATAATAGATGCAAAACCAATTGTATAAGAATTCTTATTTACGTTCATGATTTTAATTTTAGTCTAGATAACCTTTTTTTAACATTTCCAGCAACAACATAATGATCAATTAGTGGGGCAAAGACATTCATTAATAAAATTGCAAGCATCATTCCTTCTGGGTAAGCAGGGTTAAAAATTCTTATAAGTATTGCAAAGAAACCTACTAGTAAACCATAAATTATTTTGCCTTTATTAGTTTGTGAGGCTGTTACTGGATCAGTGGCCATAAAAACAGCTCCAAAAGCAAATCCACCTATAAGTAAATGAATATGTGCAGGAGTTGACATTAAAGCATTATACCCCCAAAGATTAAATAAATATGCTGTTAAATAACCACCTATAAAAGTTGAAATAATAATTCTTCCACTTCCTATTCCTGCATAGATAAGAATTAGTGCACCAATAGCAATAGCCAAAAAAGAAGTTTCACCAACAGAACCAGGTATTATGCCATAAAAAGCATCACTTGCATTCCAAAGTAAACTATCCCAAGAACTAGTATTAGATGCAAGTGCTCCTAAAATTGTTTCCCCTGAATAACCATCAACAGAAGCTCCATGTACCCATACTTTGTCTCCAGACATATATGAGGGATATGCAAAAAACAAAAAAGCTCTTGCAGTTAAAGCTGGATTTAAAATATTCATACCTGTGCCACCAAAAACTTCTTTACCAATTACAACAGCAAAAATAACAGAGACTGCCAACATCCAAAGAGGAACATCAACAGGCATTATCAGTGGGATTAGCATTCCAGAAACAAGATAACCTTCATTTACAGAATGTCCTCTAGAAATAGCAAATGCAAATTCAACAGCAAGTCCAACAGAGTAAGAAACAATAAGTAAAGGAAGGAACTTCCAAAAACCAAAAATAATATTTTCAATTAAAGTTGATTCAACTGATAAAGCACTGTAATATTGAAATCCAATATTCCACATTCCAAAAACAATACAAGGAAGCATTGCTAGAACAACGAAGGCCATGGTTCTCTTTAAATCAATTGAATCTTTAATATGAGTGCCAGAGTGAGTTGCATGTCCTGGAACAAATAGAAAAGTTTCAAATGCATCATAAGCAGGATACAATTTCTCTAACTTACCCCCTTTATCAAAAACAGGTTTTACTGTATCTAGTAAGTTTCTAAAAATTTTCATTTTTAACTATTTTCTTTAATTAATAAATCTAAACCACCTCTAATTAATGATTGAACTTCAATTTTAGAAGTACATACAAATTCGCATAATGCAACATCTTCAGGAGAAAGCTCATAAATACCAAGGTTTTCCATCATTTCAATATCTTCAATCATAATTGACTTAATTAATTGCTGAATAAAAATATCCATGGGTAAAACTTGATCATATTGTCCAGTTACAACATATGCTCTCTCTTCACCCCTCATATTAGTACTAATATCATATTTTTTTGTTGGTGTTAACCAAGAGAAAAAAGATCTTGAAAGAGAGAACTTATTAAAACCAGGTAATGCCCAGCCTAAAAACTCCGGCTCATTCCCTTCTTTTATAACTGTAATTTGAGTATCATAAAAGCCTAAATTTCCATCAATTTTAATTTTTTCACCAGTTAATACATTTCCACTAATAACTCTATAATCTCCATCATGCAGGTTATCAGCTAAGAAATTAGAAATAGATGTACCTAGAATTGTTCGATAATATCTAGGCTTTAAAACTTGTGAACCACAAACAGAAATTATTCTTGAAACATCAAATTTACCTTCAGAAAAAAGTCGAGCTATTGCAATGATGTCTTGGGGCTCTACACACCAAACAGATTCACCTTTATTGATAGGATCTAAATGATGAATTTGTACACCAACATTTCCAGCAGGATGTGGTCCACTGAATTTATTTATTTGCACACCCTTTGCTTCAGAAAAAGCTTTTGAAGAATTTGTATTTCCATCTAAATTGAGATGAGTTATTCCATTTGTTAATTTGGTAATAANATCTAAACCTTTTTGAAACAATTCGTCCATACCATAAAGAGCAAAATCATTGTCAATAGAGAGTGGAGCAGATTTAAAAGCAGAAATAACAATTGCTTTGGGAATGTCCATAGGGTTAGCAATTATATCATAAGGTCTTTGCTTGATGAATGGCCATAATCCAGAATCAAGCATCGTAGTCACAAGCTCTTCTCTGGAGAAATTTTCATAATTTATAAAATTAAAATTTTTGTAAGAAATAACATCATCAGAGGTTATACGCAACTCAAGGATTCTTCGCTTAGCTCCTCTAACAATATCAGTTATTTCTCCACTAACAGGAGAACAAAAATTAACTTTATCATTGTATTTATCAAAAAAAAGTGGAGAACCAGCTAAAACTTTATCACCAATTTTAACAACAAGCTTGGGAGTTAGATTATGAAAGTCAGTTGGCTTTATGACAAAATGCTTATTGAATTTAACAGAAGCATAAACTTTATCAGCCTCACCTACTAAATTAATATTTAGTCCTTTTTTTAATTTAATATTCTTTGACATTGAATAATATAAGTTTTTCGCATGCAAATTTATAAATTTGCTGCTATATTTAATACCTTTAAAGCAGAACATTACAACATATTTCTTATTTAGAACAATTCTAATTTATGACATTTAAAAAACTTTCTTTCTTAATAATAATTATTCTATTTTCATGCAATTCAAATAAGAAAATATCTAAATCTGATATAGGAATAAAAAGTGATAATAAAAATAAAAATAATCCAATTTTAATAAATAAAAAAAAATATAATATTCAAACTGTCCTACTTCATCAAAAAGATAACCAAAGTAGTAAGCCAATTATTAATCTTAATTCAAATGATATTTTAGAACTTAGCTTTGATGATCTAAATGATAAGATTAGTCAACTTTTTTATTCTATAGAACACTATAGTTTTGATTGGGAAAAAAGTGATCTTTTAATTTCAGAATTTGTACGGGGCTTCAGCCAAAATGAAGTTATTGATTATGAATATTCATTTAATACTTTAAGAAAGTATATACACTATTCAGTTTTATTTCCTTCTAAAAATTTTAATCCAATAATTTCAGGTAACTATAAGATTCATGTTTTTGATAATTATGGAGACACAATTATTTCAAAAAAATTCATGGTTATTGAAAAAAAAATAAATATTGAAAGTAGAGTTAAAAGAGCTACGCTAGCAAATGATAGAAAAACAAAACACGAAATTGATTTCACAATTAAACACCCTAATTTAATAGTTGATGATCCTTTTACGGATATTGAAGTAGTTATTCAACAAAATAATAATTTGAATGTTTTAAAAGACTTAAAACCAATTTATGTGAAAAATAATGAGCTAATCTATGATTATAATGATGAAAATACATTTTTTGGACTTAATGAATATCGAAATTTTAGTACTGAAAGTATTAGATACTTTTCAGAGAAAGTAAAAAATATAACTATTGATAGTAATAATATAACTGTAACATTATTTGAAGATTTAAAGAAAAGTTTTAATAACTATTCAATAGAGCCTGATATAAATGGTGATTTTATAATTAAATCTCAAAAAGCATGGAACTCATCAAATGAAGCAGAATACTTAAAGGTTATTTTTTCTTTAAAAAATGAATTATTAGAAAATCAAGATATATATATAGTTGGAAAATTAAATGATTCAAGATTAAATAAAAAATTTAAACTTGAATATAACTATGAAAAGAAAAAATACTCAAAATCAATTCTCTTAAAACAAGGCTATTACAATTATCATTATCAAACACATGATACATTAAAAAATATTTACAGTATTAACGATTTTGAAGGTTCTTACTATCAAACANGAAACGATTACTATATTTATGTATATCACAAAGAAATTGGTGAAAGATATTATAAACTAATAGGACTNACTAAAACAAGTTCAAAGGAGTTATTTTAGAAATAGATTAATTAAATTTGTCAAAACTTAAAAATTACAAAATGTCAAAAGGAATATTCAATGTACCAAAACCTATTAATGAAAAAGTTAAATCATACATTAAAGGAAGTGAAGAAAGAAAAGAATTAATGCAAACTTATTTAGAGATGAATAACTCTAANGTTAATATTCCACTTTATATTGGTAATAAAGAAATTCTAACTGATAATAAAAAAAATATAAGTGCTCCTCACGATCATAAAAACTCATTAGGACAGTTTAGTATGGCTGATAAGAAAAACATTGAAGATGCTATAGATAATGCTTTATCTGCAAAAGAAAACTGGTCAAATCTAAATTGGCATCACAGAGTTGCTATTTTTTTAAAAGCTGCAGATTTATTAGCAGGACCATACAGAGCGAAAATAAATGCTGCAACAATGTTAGCACAATCAAAAAACGTATTTCAGGCAGAAATTGATGCTGCTTGTGAACTAATTGATTTCCTAAAATTTAATGCAGCATATGTAACTCAAATATACTCCGAACAGCCAATATCAGATTCAGGAATATGGAATAGACTAGAGCATAGACCATTAGAAGGATTTGTTTTTGCAATCACTCCATTTAACTTTACTTCTATTTGCGCTAACCTTTGTGCAGCACCTGCTTTAATGGGGAATGTAGTAATATGGAAACCAGCTGCTACTCAAGTCTATTCAGCTAAAATAATTATGGAGTTATTTAAGGAAGCAGGACTACCAGATGGAGTAATAAATATGGTTCCTTCATCTGGACCAGTAATTGGTGAGGTTGTTTTTAACCACAAAGACTTTGCGGGATTACATTTTACAGGCTCTACAAAAGTTTTTAAAGAGATCTGGAAAAACATCGGAAATAATATTGACAAATACAAAAGTTTCCCAAGAATTGTTGGAGAAACAGGGGGAAAGGATTTCATTATAGCTCATGAATCTGCAAACGCTCAAGAAGTTGCTACAGGAATTTCAAGAGGAGCATTCGAATATCAAGGACAAAAATGTTCTGCTGCTTCAAGAGCATATATTCCATCAAATATTTGGGAAGATGTAAAAAAACAAATAATTTCTGATGTTAATTCTTTTAAAATGGGATCACCTGAAGACCCATCTAACTTTATAAATGCCGTTATAAGCGAAAGCGCATTTGACAAAATATCATCGTTTATTGATTATGCAAAAAAACAAGATGATGCTGAAATAATCGTTGGAGGAAACTTTAATAAATCAATTGGTTATTTTATAGAACCTACTATTATTGTAACAACTAATCCAAAATTTAAAACAATATCGGAAGAAATCTTTGGTCCTGTTATAACAATATATGTTTATAATGAAAAAGATTGGATTAAAACATTAGAACTTGTTGATAAAACTAGTGACTACGCTTTAACTGGAGCAGTTTTCTCCAAAGATAGATATGCTATTGAAGTTGCTACTAAAAAACTTGAAAATGCCGCTGGTAATTTTTATATAAATGACAAACCTACTGGTGCTGTAGTAGGACAACAACCATTTGGAGGATCTAGATCTTCAGGAACAAATGATAAGGCAGGCTCTATTTTAAATCTTTTGAGATGGGTATCACCAAGGACAATCAAAGAAACTTTTGTTCCTGCAAAAGATTATAGATATCCTTTTCTAGATTAAAAATTATTAAGCTTGAGCAGCAGGACCACCAAAATTAATTGGTATTTTGTTGTCAATATCCTTTATCTCCCCATTTTGATTTTCATATTTAGAAATATTTTCCGCAAGAGCCTTCATTAATCTTTTAGCATGCTGAGGGGTTAATATTATTCTAGACTTTACTTTTGCCTTAGGAATCCCAGGCATCATCTGAATAAAATCTAATATGAATTCTGAAGGAGAATGATTTATAATAGCAAGATTACTATATTTTCCTTCTGCAATTTCTTCAGAAAGCTCAATATTTAAGCCATCATTTTTTTTCTCTGACATAATTGATATTATTAATTTTCTTTAGTTTCTACAACCTCAACAATTTCTGATTGATTATTTAATGCATCATATTCTATTTGAGAACCAACAACAATATCAGATCCATCAACTAATCCAGTACCTGCTGGAATTCTCTTACCAATAATAACATTTTCTTTCAACCCAATTAATGGATCTCTTTTAGCATTAATTGCAGCTTCATTTAAGACCTTAGTAGTTTGTTGGAAAGAAGCAGCTGAAATCCAACTATCAACTTGTAACGATGCTCTAGTAATTCCTTGAAGAACAGGACTTGATACAGCAGCAATAGCATCTCTAAATTCAATAACTTTCCCATCTTTTCTTAGGATACGAGAATTCTCTTCTCGTAATTCTCTAACACTAACAATTTGACCTGCCTTTAGCTCAGTAGAATCACCGGCATCTGTAATAATTTTTTTACCATATAAGTTATCATTATGATCCATAAATTCAGCCTTATTAACAAGTTGCTTTTCTAAGAAAAGAGTATCTCCAGAATCAATAATTTCAACTTTTCTCATCATTTGTCTAACAAGAACTTCAAAATGTTTATCATTTATCTTCACACCTTGTAATCTGTAAACATCCTGAATCTCATTTACAATATACTCTTGTACAGTAGTCACCCCTTTAATTTTAAGAATGTCAGATGGTGTAATAACACCATCACATAAAGGAGATCCAGATTTAACAAAATCATTTTCTTGAACTAAAATATGTTTAGAAAGTTTAATTAAGTATTTTTTAACATCATCAGTTTTTGAAGTAATTATAACTTCTCTATTACCTCTTTTAACTTTACCTAAAGAGACAATACCATCAATCTCAGAAACAACAGCAGGATTGGAGGGGTTTCTTGCTTCAAACATTTCTGTAACTCTAGGAAGACCTCCAGTAATATCACCAGAAGAGCCTGCAGATCTAGGTATCTTAGCAAGTATAGAACCTGCTTTTAGTTTGTCACCATCTTTAACTGCAATATGAGCTCCTACAGGAACATTAAATGTTTTTTCGTTTCCTTTAACAACGATAGTAATAGATGGAGATAATTTTTTATTTCTACTATCAATAATAACGTTTTCTTTATGTCCTGTTTGTTCATCAGACTCTACTCTGCAAGTGACACCTTCTTCGATATCGTTAAATCTAACTTTTCCATCAATATCAGAAACGATAACAGCATTATAAGGATCCCACTCACAAACTATATCATCTTTCTTAACATTACCAGATTCAATAAAAATTGTTGAACCATAAGGAATAATCTGAGAAGAAAGAATAAATCCATTTTTATCATCTACAATTTTTGCCTCTGCAGTTCTACTTATAACAACATTAATATTTTTGCCATCTTCATTCTTGAACTTAACAGTTTTAAGATCTTCGATCTCTAATCTTCCATCTTTCTTAACAATAATACTAGAATCAACCTCAGCTCTAGAAGCAGTACCACCAACGTGGAAAGTCCTAAGAGTTAACTGAGTACCTGGCTCACCAACTGACTGTGCAGCAACAACACCAACTGCCTCTCCAACCTGAGCAAGACGACCTGTTGATAAAGACTTCCCATAACATTTACTACAAATACCTCTTTTGGTAGCACAAGTTAAAGCTGATCTAATTTCAACAATTTCTATTCCTTCAGACTCTATTTCTTTAGCATTATCTAAAGAAATAAGATCTCCTGAAGCAACAATCAAATGTTTATTTTTTAGTGAATGAATATCATGTAAACTAATTCTTCCATCAATTCTATTACTTAAAGATTCTATAATATCATCATTATTCTTTAGAGCAGTAACCTCTAAACCTCTTAATGTAGAGCAATCAAATTCTGTAATGATTACATCTTGAGCAACATCAACAAGTCTTCTAGTTAAATATCCAGCATCAGCCGTTTTAAGAGCAGTATCAGCTAAACCTTTTCTTGCTCCGTGAGTTGAAATAAAATACTCAAGAATAGATAAACCCTCTCTAAAATTAGTAGTAATAGGATTTTCAATAATTGATTCTCCATGATCACCAGATTTTTTTGGCTTAGCCATCAATCCTCTCATCCCAGAAAGTTGTCTAATTTGTTCTTTAGAGCCTCTAGCACCAGAATCAAGCATCATATAGACAGAATTAAAACCTTGTTTATCAGTACTAATATTATTCATAACAATATCAGTTAACCTAGCATTAGTAGTTGTCCAAACATCAATTACTTGATTATATCTTTCATTATTAGTGATGAAACCCATTTGATAATTAGATTTAATTTCGTCAACTTGAGAATTAGCTTTATCAATTAAAGATTCTTTTTCAACAGGTACTAAAACATCTCCTAAATTAAATGAAAGACCACCTTTAAAGGCCATTTCAAAACCTATATCCTTTATTGCATCAAGAAAGTGAACAGTTGCTGCAACACCACATTTATTTAAAACATCACCAATAATATCTCTTAAAGTCTTTTTAGTTAATAATTTATCAATAAAACCTATTTCTTCTGGTATAAATTCGTTGAAGAGAACTCTACCGATTGTAGTATCAACTAAAGAATATTTACCATTTTTTCCTTTAGCTCTCACTTTGATGATAGCATGTAAATCAGCTTTCTTCTCATTATAAGCAATTTTCACTTCTTCTAATGAATAAAAAATCTTACCCTCACCCCTAACAGGCTCATCCTTAACTGACTTTTTACTTTTGGTCATATAGTAAAGACCCAAAACCATATCTTGTGAAGGAACAGTTATAGGTGCACCATTGGCTGGATTTAATATATTGTGTGAAGCAAGCATTAAAACTTGCGCTTCTAAAATAGCTGCAGCTCCCAAAGGAAGATGTACTGCCATTTGGTCACCATCAAAATCGGCGTTAAATGCTGCACAAGCAAGTGGATGTAATTGTATTGCTTTACCTTCAATCATTTTAGGTTGGAAAGCTTGTATCCCTAACCTGTGAAGAGTTGGAGCTCTATTTAGTAGAACAGGGTGACCTTTCATTACATTTTCAAGAATATCCCAAACTACAGGCTCTCTATTGTCAATAATTTTTTTGGCTGATTTGACTGTTTTTACAATTCCTCTTTCCATTAACTTTCTAATAATAAAAGGTTTATAAAGTTCAGCAGACATATCTTTTGGCAAACCACATTCATGTAATTTTAAACTAGGACCAACAACAATAACAGAACGAGCTGAGTAATCAACTCTTTTTCCAAGTAAATTTTGACGAAATCTTCCTTGTTTTCCTTTTAATGAATCAGAAAGGGACTTAAGAGCTCTTTTACCATCTGTTTTAACAGCAGATGATTTTCTAGAATTATCAAACAATGCATCTACAGATTCTTGTAACATTCTTTTTTCATTACGTAAAATAATATCAGGAGCATTAATTTCCATTAACCTCTTTAACCTATTGTTTCTGATTATTACACGTCTATATAAATCATTTAAATCTGATGTTGCAAATCTACCACCATCTAAAGGAACAAGAGGTCTTAATTCAGGAGGTATTACCGGAATAACTTTAACTATCATCCACTCAGGGTTATTAACAGTATGAATCTGTGATTCTCTCATTGATTCAACAACTTGTAATCTTTTTAACGATTCAGTCTTCCTTTGTTGAGATGTTTCATTTGCAGCATTATGACGTAATTCATATGAAAGTTCATCTAAATTAAGATTTGCTAATAAATCATGTAAAGCCTCTGCTCCCATTTTAGCAATAAATTTATTTGGATCAGAATCAGAAAGATATTGATTTTCTGTAGGCAAATTATCAAGAATTGTTAAGTATTCTTCTTCAGTTAAAAAATCAAGATACTTAACATTTTCTCCCTCAGTGTTTAAAGCAATTTCGTTACCTGCTTGGATAACCACATATCGTTCATAATATATAATCATATCAAGTCTTTTTGAAGGAAGGCCTAATAAATACCCAATCTTGTTAGGAAGAGTTCTAAAATACCAAATATGAGCGACAGGTACAACAAGACTTATATGTCCTACTCTTTCTCTTCTAACCTTTTTTTCGGTTACTTCAACACCACATCTATCACATACAATACCTCGATATCTTATTCTTTTATATTTACCACAATGACATTCAAAGTCTTTAGTAGGACCAAAAACTCTTTCACAAAACAAACCACCACTTTCAGGCTTGTATGTTCTATAATTAATTGTTTCTGGTTTAACAACTTCACCAGAAGATCTCTCCAACATATCTTCAGGAGAAGATAAACTAATTTTTATTGTATTAATATCTTGAGCTTGTTTACTATTTCTGTTATTTCTCATAATTTTATTCAAATGAAATTTTTAATCCTAATCCGTTTAGTTCATGCAGTAATACATTAAATGATTCTGGAATACCAGCTTTAGGTAATTCTTTACCTTTTACAATAGCCTCAAATGCTTGAGCTCTTCCAATAACATCNTCTGATTTAAGTGTTAACATTTCTTGAAGGATATTAGATGCTCCATAACCTTCTAATGCCCATACTTCCATCTCTCCAAGTCTCTGACCACCAAACTGAGCCTTTCCTCCAAGTGGTTGCTGAGTAATTAAAGAATATGGACCTATAGAACGAGCATGCATTTTATCATCAATTAAATGACCTAACTTAAGCATATAAATAATACCAACAGTTGCAGTCTGTTCAAATCTTTCACCAGTACCACCATCAAATAGAAAAGTTTGTCCTAGTCTAGGCAAATTAGCCTCATCTGTTTCACTATTAATTTGATCAATACTAGCACCATCAAAAACAGGGGTGAAATATTTTTTTGATAATTTTTGTCCTGCCCATCCTAAAATAGTTTCATAAATTTGACCTAAATTCATTCTAGATGGAACTCCTAAAGGGTTAAGAATAATATCTACAGGTGTACCATCTTCTAAAAAAGGCATATCTTCATCTCTAACAACTCTAGAAACAATTCCCTTGTTACCATGTCTTCCCGCTAGCTTATCTCCAACTTTTACTTTTCTTTTTTGAGCAATTTGAACTTTAGCTAACTTTAAAACTCCAGCTGGTAATTCATCACCTACAGAAATAGCAAATCTTTTTCTTCTGTAATCACCAAATATATCATTGTATTTACCTAGATAATTAGAGATAATTAAATTTACTAAAATATTTATGTCTTCACGAGAAGTCCACTTATGTGGATCAACCATAGTAAAGTCAATATTTATTAATATTTTCTTAGTAAATTTAGTACTCTTAGCAACAACGATCTCTCCAAGAATATTCTTTACTCCTTTTGCAGCTTTCCCACCTATTACATTATATAACTTAGTAGCTAACAAGTTTTTTAATGAGTCTGCATTTTTATGAAATTCAGAATCAATTTTTTCTAAATCAATTTTATCTTGACTTTTTGCTCTCCTGTCTTTAACTGTTTTGGAGAAGAGTGACTTACCAATTACCACACCCTGATTTGCAGGTTTTGTTTTAAGAGAAGCATCCTTTACATCTCCTGCTTTTTCACCAAAAATAGCACGTAATAATTTCTCTTCTGGTGTAGGATCAGATTCACCTTTTGGAGTAATTTTTCCAATTAATATATCTCCAGTTTTTACGTGAGAACCAATACGAACCATACCATTCTCATCTAAATCTTTTGTAGCAATTTCACTGATGTTAGGAATATCTGCTGTTAACTCCTCAGCTCCTCTTTTAGTTTCTCTTACATTAACTACATATTCAGCAATATGAAGTGAAGTAAAAAGATCTTCACGAACTACACGCTCTGAAAGAATAATAGCATCTTCAAAGTTATATCCCTTCCAAGGCATAAAAGCAACTTTAAGATTTCTTCCGATTGCTAATTCTCCATTTTCTGTTGCATATCCTTCACAAAGAACTTGTCCCTTTGTAACTTTGTCTCCAGCTCTAACAATTGGCTGAATATTTATACAGGTTCTTTGGTTAGTTTTTTGGAACTTAGTTAAAAAATATGTCTTAATATTATCGTCAAAACTTGTAACATCTTCAACCTTGGACCTCTTATATTCAATTATAATTTTTTTAGCATCTACATAATTTACTATTCCTTCTCCCTCCGCGTTAATCATTGTTCTAGAGTCTTTTGCAACGTGAGGTTCTAGGCCTGTACCAACAATTGGTGCATCAGTTCTCAATAAAGGAACAGCCTGTCTCATCATGTTCGATCCCATTAAAGCTCTGTTAGCATCATCATGCTCTAAGAAAGGGATTAGCGATGCTGCAATAGATGCAATTTGATTAGGAGCGACATCCATCATTGTTACAGAATTTGGCTCTGCAACTAGATAATCATGTTCCCTTCTTGACTTAATTCTGTCATTAGAAAAGTTTCCATTTTCAGAAAGAGGAGAATTTGCTTGAGCAATTATATGTCCTTCTTCTTGCTCAGCAGTCATATATTTAGGATCAGTTTTGACATCAACAACACCATCAACAGATTGCCTATATGGAGTTTCAATAAAACCAAGATCATTGACCTTTGCATAAACACAAAGAGATGAAATAAGACCAATATTTGGTCCCTCTGGCGTTTCAATAGGACATAATCTACCATAATGTGTATAGTGAACATCTCTAACTTCAAAGCCAGCTCTTTCTCTAGTTAAACCCCCAGGACCTAGAGCAGATACTCTTCTTTTATGTGTAACTTCAGCTAATGGATTAGTTTGATCCATAAATTGAGATAATTGACTAGTTCCAAAAAATGAATTAATTACTGCAGATAAAGTCTTTGCATTAATTAAATCAATTGGAGTAAAAACTTCATTATCTCTAACGTTCATTCTTTCTCTAATTGTTCGAGCCATTCTGCTTAATCCAACACTAAACTGGTTTGAAAGTTGTTCACCAACAGTTCTAACTCTTCTGTTACTTAAATGATCAATATCATCAACATCAACTTTAGAATTAACTAGTTTAATTAAATTACTAATAATTGAAACAATATCTTCATTTGTTAAAACATGCTTATCTAAACTAACATCTAATCCTAACCTTCTATTAATTCTAAACCTACCAACATGACCAAGACTATATCTCTGATCTGAGAAAAATAATTTATCAATTATTCCTCTAGCAGTTTCATCGTCAGGAGCTTCTGCACTTCTTAATTGTCTATAAATATGACGAACAGCTTCAACTTCTGAATTTGATGGATCTTTTTGTAAAGTATTGTGAATTAAAGCATGATCTCCAACCATTTCACCATCCTTGTGCAGAAGAATTGTTTCTGTACCAGAATTAACAATTTCTAAAATATGACTATTTTCTAAAATTGTATCTCTTTCAAGTATAACCTCATTTCTCTCAATCGGTACTAATTCTCCTGTATCTTCATCAACGAAGTCATCAACCCATGATTTCAAAACACGAGCAGCTAATTTTCTTCCAACTACTCTTTTTAATCCACTTTTAGATACCTTAACCTCGTCAGCTAAACCAAAAATCTCTAAAATATCTCTATCACTTTCATAACCAATAGCTCTTAGTAAAGTTGTAACAGGTAATTTCTTTTTTCTATCAATGTATGCATACATCACATTATTTATGTCCGTAGTAAATTCAATCCAAGAACCCTTGAAAGGAATAACTCTAGCTGAATAAAGTTTTGTACCATTTGAATGAAAACTTTGACCAAAGAAAACACCAGGAGATCTGTGAAGTTGAGAAACAACTACTCGCTCAGCACCATTAATAACAAAAGTCCCTTTAGGAGTCATAAATGGAATATTTCCAAAATAAACATCTTGAATTATTGTTTCAAAATCTTCATGATCAGGATCTGTACAATACAACTTAAGTTTTACTTTTAAAGGAACTTTAAATGTTAAACCCCTATTAATACATTCCTCAATGGAGTATCTAGGCGGATCAATGGTATAATCAATAAATTCTAAAACAAAATTATTTCTAGAATCGGTAATTGGAAATAATTCTGTAAATGTTTTATACAAACCCTCATTAATTCTTTCATCTAAAGTTGTACCTGTTTGAAAAAAAGACTGAAAACTTACTAACTGTATATCTAAAAAATCAGGATAATTAACTTGATTTTTAATTGATGCAAAATTTATTCTTGGTGTGTTATTAGTATTCAAAGCATTAAAATTTTAATTACAAAAAATGATAAAATAAAAAACGAAAAATGGTTTAACTCTTATTTCTAAAAATAAGAGTTAAACCTTTCTATAAAACTATTAGCTTATTTAAGCTCAACTACAGCTCCAGCTTCCTCAAGAGATTTCTTGATTCCTTCTGCTTCATCTTTGCTTACACCTTCCTTAACAGCTTTAGGAGCACTATCAACAATATCTTTTGCATCTTTTAAACCAAGACCAGTTAATTCTTTAACAGCCTTTACAACTTTTAGTTTAGATGCTCCTGCTTCTTTAAGAATCACATCAAACTCAGTTTGCTCTTCAACTGCATCACCACCTCCTGCTGCAGGNCCTGCTGCTACTGCAACTGCTGCTGCTGCTGGTTCAATACCATACTCATCTTTTAAGATAGTTGCTAACTCAGTTACATCTTTAACTGATAAGTTAACTAAATCTTCTGCGAACTTTTTTAAATCTGCCATATTTTCTATTTATTTAATTATTTATTTATTTAATGTTGGAAGCATTATTTTTTATTTTTTTTCAGCCAAAGCTTTTACAATTCCTGACAATGTGTTACTACTTGACTGTAGTGAAGAAATAACATTTTTTGCAGGAGATTGAAGAAGCATAATAATATCTGCAATTAATTCATTCTTAGATTTCAGATTAGCAAGTATTGATAAATTATCATCTCCAATATAAAATTCTTGCTCTATGTGTGCAGCTTTTAAAAGAGGTTTATCATGCTTTTTTCTAAAATCCTTAATTATCTTTGCGGGAGCATTAGCAGACTCTGAAAATATTAAAGATGTGTTCCCTTTTAAGACATCAGATAACTGATCAAAATCAACACTGTTTTTATCAAAAGCTTTCTTTAATAAAGTATTTTTTACAACTTGTATTGATACATTTTGCTTAAAACACATTCTTCTCAAGCTACTATTTTGCTCTGCAGTTAAACCAGAAATATCTGCTAAATAAAAATTTTTATTTTCATCAAGCATTTTATTTAATACTTCAATTAACTGATTTTTTTCTTTTTTATTCATTATTTAATTTTCTAAATTTTTTTATTAAAAAATACTTGTATCTATTGATAAACCTAAGCCCATCGTACTAGACATTGTAATACTTTTAATATATACACCTTTAGATGAAACAGGCTTTAATTTATTAATAGTTTGTAAAAGCTCATCAGCATTTTCAGAAATTTGCTTAGCATCAAAGGAAACTTTACCAATTGAAGCATGTATTATTCCAGTTTTATCAACTTTAAAATCAATTTTTCCTTTTTTAACATCAGTGACAGCTTTACCAATATCCATAGTAACAGTACCAGACTTTGGATTAGGCATAAGGCCTCGAGGCCCAAGTATTCTTCCAATAGGCCCAATCTTACCCATAACTGCCGGCATTGTAACAATAACATCAACATCTGTCCATCCAGATTTTATCTTATCTATATACTCTTCCAAACCAACATAATCAGCACCTGCTTTTTTAGCTTCTTCTTCTTTATCAGCAGTAACTAAAGCTAAAACTTTTAAAGTTTTACCAGTTCCATGAGGAAGAGATGCTACTCCTCTAACCATCTGGTTTGCTTGTCTTGGATCAACTCCAAGTCTAACTGCTAAGTCAACAGATTCATCAAACTTAGCTGTAGCGTTATCTTTTACTAAGCTCGAGGCATCTAATAAATTAAAAGACTTATTTAAATCTATTTTCGCAATTGCTTCTTTTCTATTCTTACTTATCATAATAAATTATTAATTTTCAATTGGCATTTCACCTCTAACAGTTATCCCCATACTTCTTGCAGTACCAGCAATCATCATCATAGCAGATTCGATTTTAAATGCATTTAAATCAGTCATTTTATCTTCTGCTATTAATTTAATTTGATCCCAGCTAACACTTGCAACCTTATCCCTATTAGGCTCTCCAGAACCTTTTTTCTTTTTAGCAGCCTCTAATAACTGAGAAGCAGCAGGAGCTGTTTTGATAATGAATTCAAAAGATTTATCAGCGAAAACAGTAATCACAACAGGCACGATCTTTCCTTGTTTTTCTTGAGTTCTAGCATTGAATTGTTTACAAAACTCCATAATGTTTACTCCCTTTGCTCCTAAAGCGGGACCAACAGGAGGTGCAGGATTAGCACTACCACCTCTAATTTGTAACTTAATTATACCTGTAATTTCTTTTGCCATAATATTATATTTTTTCTACTTGCATAAAGTTTAATTCTAGTGGAGTTTTTCTTCCAAAGATTTTAACCATTAATTTTAATTTTTTCTTAATTTCATCAATAGCTTCAATTTCAGCATGAAAACTATTAAAAGGACCATCAATTACTTTTATTGTTTCTCCTACAATAAATGGAATATTAACTTGTTCTTCGGAAATTGCCATTTCATCAACACGACCTAAAATCTTATTAATTTCTGCCTTTCTCATAGGAACAGGAACTCCACCTTTTGTTGCACCAAGAAAACCAAGAACGTTAGTTATATTTTTTAATATGTGCGGAACTTCACCGGAAAGATTAGCTTCTACCAATACATAGCCGGGGAAAAAATTTCTTTCTTTGGCTACTTTTTTTCCATTTCTAATTTGATATACTTTTTCAGTTGGAACAAGAATTTGAGAAACATTATCTGAAAGATTTAATCTCTCGATTTCTTTTTCAATGAAAGCAACAGTCTTTTTCTCTTTTCCCCCCATAACTCTTAATACATACCAATCTTTATTTTTAACTTCTTCTGTCATATATATGTATAAATGTTAACTAAAAAAACTATAAAAAACCTTCATTAAATTACTGAAGATCGAGTCCATAAAGTAAATTATCAACGCAATGATTACAGTTGCAATTGCAACAACTATTGAACTATTTTGTAATTCAGCCCATGTTGGCCAAGAAACTTTGTTAACAAGCTCATCAAAAGAATCTTTAATATATCCAGTAATTTTTGTCATTTTTCTTTATTCATTTTGTGCACGGGTGGAGAGACTCGAACTCCCAGCCAATGGTTTTGGAGACCACTACTCTACCAATTGAGCTACACCCGTTTAAATAACAAAGGAAAGCAATTGCTTTCTTTTGTTATAAAAACTAATGTTTAATTACAATATTTTTGTAATCTGTCCAGCTCCAACAGTTCTACCTCCTTCTCTAATTGCAAATCTTAAACCTTCACTCATCGCAACAGTACTAATTAATTCAACTGTAATAGTTAAATTATCTCCAGGCATTACCATTTCAGTTCCAGATGGTAAAAATATCTCACCAGTTACATCTGTAGTTCTGATGTAAAATTGTGGACGATATTTATTATGAAATGGAGTATGACGACCACCTTCTTCTTTTTTAAGAATATAAACTTCAGCTTCAAATTTATCATGAGGCTTAACAGATCCTGGTTTACAAATAACCATTCCTCTCTTGATATCAGTTTTTTCTATTCCTCTTAAAAGAATACCTACATTATCTCCAGCTTCACCTCTGTCTAATATTTTTCTAAACATTTCAACACCAGTTACAGTAGAAGCTAATTTCTCAGCACCCATCCCAATAATATCAACAGAATCACCAGTATTAGCAACACCAGTTTCAATTCTACCAGTTGCTACAGTTCCTCTTCCAGTAATTGTAAATACATCTTCAATTGGCATTAAGAAAGGTTTTTCATTATCTCTTACAGGCTCAGGAATCCAAGAATCTACAGCAGCCATTAACTCATCAACCTTACCTACCCACTCAGCATCACCGTTTAAAGCTCCTAAAGCAGAACCAGTTACAATAGGAGTATTATCTCCATCATAATCATAAAAAGATAATAACTCTCTTAATTCCATTTCAACTAATTCTAATAATTCTTCATCATCTACCATATCTGCTTTATTCATAAACACAACAATGCTAGGCACACCAACTTGTCTAGCAAGTAAGATATGTTCTCTTGTCTGTGGCATAGGACCATCTGTAGCAGCACAAACTAGAATTGCACCATCCATTTGAGCAGCACCAGTAACCATGTTTTTAACATAATCAGCGTGACCAGGACAGTCTACGTGTGCGTAGTGTCTATTTTCAGTTTCATATTCAACATGAGAAGTGTTAATTGTTATTCCTCTTTCTTTCTCTTCCGGCGCATTATCAATCGTGTCAAAGTCACGAACTTCAGCACCTCCTTTTTCAGCAAGTACTTTTGTAATACCAGCTGTTAAAGTTGTTTTTCCATGGTCAACATGACCAATAGTACCAATATTTAAGTGTGGCTTGGTACGATTAAAATTTTCTTTTGCCATTTTTGTTAAATTTAATTAATAATTTATTACTTTTTGTATCTACATCTTAACATCTTACTCTACTATCTCTTTAAAGAGCCAATGACGGGAATTGAACCCGTGACCTCTTCCTTACCAAGGAAACGCTCTGCCCCTGAGCTACATCGGCTAGTAAAGCATTGAGCGAGAGACGGGGCTCAAACCCGCGACCCTCAGCTTGGAAGGCTGACGCTCTATCAACTGAGCTACTCTCGCATTACTAAATTATAAAGTGGGGGGAACAGGATTCGAACCTGTGAAGGCGTAGCCAGCAGATTTACAGTCTGCCCTCGTTGACCGCTTGAGTATCCCCCCTGTAAAGAGAGCCGATGGAGGGACTCGAACCCACGACCTGCTGATTACAAATCAGCTGCTCTAGCCAGCTGAGCTACATCGGCTTATTTTTCACTTATAATTTATCTTATCTAAAGAACAACTCCATAAAATGGGCTGCAAATTTATTAAATTTTTAATATAAACAACAAAAAAAATGATTTTTTTAATCTAAAAAAACACTAAAAAAAATATAACAAAATTTAATACAATAATTTAATTAATATTAATTGAAATAAATTATGCTCTTGGGTGCGCTTGATTATACACTGATTTAAGCTTTTCTACCGTATTATGTGTATAAATTTGAGTAGCGCTAAGACTTGAATGTCCAAGAATCTCTTTTATAGCATTAATATCAGCACCATTGTTCAGCATATGAGTTGCAAAAGAATGTCTTAAAACATGTGGACTTCTTTTTTTAACGCTAGAGACTAAGCCAATATAATAATTTACAATACGATAAACTTTTTTTGGATATAATTTCTCATTTNATGAATTCGAAAATAAATGATCTTTAATATTATAATTTTTTATTAATAAATCAATTTTTGATATTAGATTAAATGAAAGAGGAACGATACGCTCTTTATTTCCTTTACCAATAACTTTAGTGAACAATTTTTAAAATCTATATTATTTACTTTTATTTCTATTAACTCAGATAATCTTAAACCAGTTAAATAAAAAAATTCAATAATTAAAGAATCTCTTTCCCCAACAAATCCATTCTTAAAATATTTTTGATCAAGTAATTGGTCTAAATCAACTTGCTCAACGATACTTGGTAATTTTCTTGAATTCTTTGGAGAAATAATTTTCAGAGTTGGGTTCACAGATATTAAATTAGAAAACTCTAAAAATTTAAAAAAAGATTTTAAAGATGAGATTTTACGATTTATAGTTCTTGAAGTAATCCCACTTTCAAAAAGATAAGTAATCCAATTCCTTATAATTTTAAAGCTTATTTCATCAACGGATTCAGCCATTGAGAAATCATTTATGTATGAGAAAAACTGATTCAAATCAGTTTTGTAAGAAGTAACTGTATGCTTTGAAAGTCTTCTCTCAGACTCTATATATTTAATAAATTTGTTGACAAACATAAAAAAACCTTTAATTCATGTAAATGTATGAATAAAAGGTCTTAATTAAATAATAAAATATATGAATTAATCCATACTGTTTAGAAGGTTCTCAGAGTATACAGCTTTTTGTCTTTGCACTCTCAATCTTTCAGATTTTTTTATGTACTGCTTTTTTTGTCTTACAGTTTTAAGTGTACCAGTTTTAAGGAATTTTCTTTTAAATCTTTTTAAAGCTCTATCTATATTTTCACCATCTTTTACTGGAATAACTAACATAATTGTGTTTTAAATTTAGGATTGCAAAAATATAAATATCTTTAAGAATAACAAACAAAAAGAATGTTTCTTTAAATACTTTAACTCAATTTTTAATATTAACAATTATACAAAGAAATAATATTCTTTGAATAATTTAAAATCTTTTGATATCCTGACAAAGAATCTAATGATATAATGAATGCAAAACCTACAACGTTTGCATTACTTGACTTCACAAGCTCAGCAGCAGCTAATGCAGTACCTCCTGTAGCTAATAAGTCATCATGTATCAAAACATTCCAATTTGGTTTAATATCATCAGCATGAACTTCAACTTCAGCACTTCCATACTCTAAATCATAGCTATATTTTATTGTCTTGAGCGGAAGTTTTCCCGATTTTCTAATAGGAATAAATGGAATATTTAATTTATTAGCAAGCATAAAACCAAAAAGAAACCCTCTGCTTTCAACTCCAACAATTGCATCAATTTTTAATAATTTTATCCTCTTAACAAATTCCTCAATTATTNAATTAGTTAATTTAGGATCTAAAAGTATTGAGGTAATATCTTTAAAATTAATTCCTTCAATTGGAAAATCTGAAACAGTTCTTATTGATTTTTGAATATGTTCAGCAACAGACATTATTTATACTTTTTTATTTCACCACTCTTTAAACGTTTTAAATAAGAATTCAAATCAATCTTAACTTCTTTAGATAAAATTAATAATCCAATAATATTTGGGAAAGCCATTGCTAAAATCATCATATCAGAAAAATCTAACACAGCACCAAGTTTCACAGAAGAACCTACAATTATAAAAAGTAAAAAAATCGACTTATAAGAATATTCAGAAAACTTACTTTTGCCAAACAAAAACTCCCAAGATTTTAACCCATAATAAGACCAGGAAATCATAGTTGAAAAAGCAAATAAAAATATTGCGATCACTAATAAATATGGAAACCATGAAAAAACTGAACCAAATGCATTTGAGGTCATCTGAGCCCCTTCTAAACCTTCAACATTATACATACCTGTAAAAATAATAACCAGTGCTGTCATTGTACATATTACTACGGTATCAATAAAAGGTTCAAGTAAAGAAACGATTCCTTCAGAAACAGGTTCCTTAGTTTTAGCTGCAGAATGAGCAATAGCAGCAGAACCAACTCCAGCTTCATTTGAAAAAGCAGCTCTTCTAAAACCTTGAATCAGAACNCCAATAACACCTCCAAATGCAGCATCAGGAGCAAAAGCGCCATTAAATATTAAAACAAAAACATTTCCAACTTCAGAAATATTTATTAAAATAATTACAAGTGCTGTTCCAACATAAAGCAAAGCCATCAGAGGAACAATTTTCTCAGTAACATTTGCAATACTTTTAATTCCCCCGATAATTACAACTCCAACTAAAGAAGCTAAGATTAGACCAAATAAAGGACCATTTCCTGCTAAAGCAGGAAATTGACCAGAAAGTTGTGCATAAGCTTGATTAGCTTGAAACATATTACCACCACCAAAAGAACCACCAATACATAATATCGCAAACATTACAGCAAGAATTTTACCAATTATTGGCATATTATACTTAGCTAAACCATCACGTAAATAGTACATTGGTCCTCCTGAAACTTCACCATTTTCATCTAACTTCCTATACTTTACACCTAAAGTACATTCAACAAATTTTGATGACATTCCAAGTAATCCAGCAACAATCATCCAAAAAGTTGCGCCAGGCCCTCCGACAGAAATTGCAATTGCAACTCCAGCAATATTTCCTAAGCCAACAGTTGCTGAAAGGGCTGTAGTTAGTGCTTGAAAATGAGAGACCTCTCCTTTATCTTCTGGGTCATCATAATCTCCTCTAACTAAACTTAAAGCATGCTTAAATCCTCTAAAATTTATAAACTTCATTCGAAAAGTAAAAAATAAAGCTCCGAAAACAAGCCAAACAACTACAATAGGAATATCAGCTCCTATATCAATTCCAAAAAATTTTAATGGATCCCAAAAAATCACTGGAACCAAATAGTCAGAAACTAAAGGTTTAAAAAAACTATCTATTTTATCACTTAATGAGTCAGCCCTAGAATTTACGAATGACATAAGTAGTATAATAAGTGAAAATATTTTTTTGGTCATAATTAATTGTTTTTTAATTGATTTTTTATTATTTCTAAACTTTCTATAAACGAATGAGGATGATAATTTAATTCCTTTTCTGCTTTATCTAAAATAAAACCAGTTTTTATAGGTCTTTTTGCAAGCTGTTTTAATTTTGAAGAATGAATTCTAGATATTAGTGTAGAATTTAAATTAAAATATTCTGCAACAGATACAACTAATTCGAAAATACTCATTATATCTTTTCCTGAGACATTAAAGACTCCGTATACTTTTTCTTTGGCTGCAAAAAGACTAGCAGCAGCCAGATCTTCAGCTAAAGTTGGTGCTCTGTAATGATCATCAATTATATTTAACTCTTGACCACTCTCAAGTGATTCTTTAGCCCACACGACAATATTATTCCTACTGAGGTCACTACCAACACCAAAAAGAATAATAGTTCTTAAAACACTTGATTTAACTTCATGATAATCTAATAATTCCTCAGACTTTAATTTAGCAAGACCATAGTAAGATAATGGATTTGGAAGATCATCTTCAGAGTATGGACCGTTTTCTCCATCAAAAATAAAATCAGTTGAAAAATGAATTAAATGTGCATTAACTTCAAGACAGGCATCAGCTAAAAAACCAACAGCAGTAATATTAATTTCATCACATTCATGCCTCATTTCTTCACACAAATCAACATTAGTCATAGCAGCTGTATTAAAAACAACATCTGGTTTAAATTTATTAATTACAGAAGAGACTTGATCTTTATTAGTAATATCAAGAGAAAGATACTCATAATTAATCTGATGAAAATTGGATGATCTATCGACACCCTTTGAAGTTGCAAGAATATTTACACTTTCTTTGAGAGCTAAAAAAATAATTTTTTGAGCTAATAATCCATTAGAGCCAGTAATTAGAATCTTCATTTAAACTTTCTTTGGTTTAATAAGATANAGTATAAAATAGATCAAAATAGGAGAACCTACACCAATAAGTAAAGTTATAAGAAAAAGCAATCTAATTCCNGAAACATTTAGATCAAATTTAAAAGCCATCCAAGAACAAACTCCAAGAAATTTTGATTCTTCTAAAAACATTATTTAATTAATTTTTTCTTTAGATCAACTATTTCAATTATAATATTTTTTTCCATGTCTAAAATATTATTTTCAAGTTTTAAAATTTGATGCTCAACCTTCAAAATCTGATATTCAAGTTCAATAATTTTATCTTGTTTCTTTTTAGATTTTTGAATATCTATTATTAACCATGCAAAAGCCACAAGCTCAATAATTATTAATAAAATTGTTAATGTTAATTGAATATCCATATATTAAAGATCAAAAACTGAACTTCTTTTTCTAAATTTGAATATGTTTCTTAATTTTAAAATAAAAACCATTAACAAATAAATAAGTACTGTAAAAGCATTTACAAATGCCGCATAAATAAAAAAAAGACGAATAAATGAAGCTTTTATCCCAATTTTGGCACTCCACCATGAGCTCACACCAAAAAATTTCATCTCAAAAAAGTTACGAAGTATTCTAAACATTTATTGTGCAATTTAAATAAATTAAGAAAGAAATAATAGGAATTTAATCAAATTAATTAATTTTAAAAAATGTTTTTTATAACATCAAAAATTCTATCATTTTTAATAAAACCATCTTTTTGGATATTAGCTCTTTTAATTATTTCAATTTTAAAAAAAAATAAAAGAAAAAATTATCTAATAATTACAACTTTAATTTATTTCTTCTTTACAAATGAATTTATTTATAACGAAGTCGCCAGATATTGGGAAGAACCTTCAAAAAGTATTGAATTATTAGATCAAAAATATGATGTTGGNATAGTTCTGGGTGGATTTAGTGACTATGATAGCATTACACAGAAGCATAATTTTAAAAAAGAGGCTGATAGATTTATTTATACTTTTCAACTCTATCAAAATGGAATTATAAAAAAAATATTAATTAGTGGTGGAAATGGAGGACTTTCAAATAGCTCACATAAAGAAGCTGAAACAATTCAAAGGTTTTTAATTAGTAATTCTGTAAATAGAGAAGATATTATTATAGAATCTAAATCAAGAAACACAAAAGAAAATGCTTTTTACAGCNCACAAATACTAAAACAAGATTCAAAAGTAGTACTTATTACAAGTGCTACTCATATGAAAAGAGCTTTATTATGTTTTAATAGAGCTGGAATTAATGTAACTTCTTTTCCTGTAGATAACATGCTAAGTTATAGAAGCAAAAACCCAATACATATTTTACTTCCAAAAGCTAGAGTTTTAGAATATTGGGAAGAATTGATACATGAAATAATTGGATACTTTATCTATTTCATTTACGTATAGTTAGTAAAGGTAAGAAGCCATTTGCTGTTGTAAAGAAGATGCTGCTTCTCTGGATTTTATTGCAAAATCCAGTTCAGATCCAGCATAAATAATTGACCTTGAAGAGTTAACTATTAATCCACATTCTTTATTCATTCCATTTTCAACAACATCTTTTAAACTTCCTCCTTGAGCACCAACTCCTGGCACTAAAAGAAAATGATTGGGAATGATTTTTCTAATTTCTTCTAAAAATTCAGGATTAGTAGCACCAACAACATACATTAAATTATTTTCATTGCCCCATTTTGAAGATTTTTCAAAAACATGTTTGTAAAGAGATTTATCTTCAAATTTTAAATGTTGAAAATCTTTAGAACCAACATTAGAAGTTAATCCTAGAAGAATGACCCATTTATCATCAAAACTTAAAAAAGGTTTTACAGAATCAGAACCCATATATGGATTTACAGTAATAGAATCAAAATTTAAATTCTCAAAAAAAGCTTTTGCATACATTTTTGAGGTATTACCAATATCTCCTCTCTTAGCATCTGCAATAGTGAAAATATCATGTGGAATATAATCAAGAGTTTTTTGCATAGAATTCCATCCTTTAATTCCATTACTTTCATAAAAAGCAGTATTAATTTTATAAGCTATACATAGATCTTTTGTTGCATCAATTATTGCTTTATTAAATTCAAAAATTGGATCATCTAATTCTAACAAATGGGTCGGGATTTTATTTATATCACTATCTAAACCAATACACAAAAAGGTTTGTTTAGATTGGATTTCATTTATAAGTTTTTCTCTATCCATTTGATGTACCTTCTTTTAGCTTTTCAGCATTTTCTGCCAATTGTAACTCATCAATAAATTCTTGAATATCTCCACCAGTTACTGATTGTAAATTGTATTTTGTTAAACNTATTCNATGCTCAGTTACTCTCCCTTGAGGATAATTATACGTNCGAATCTTTGCTGANCTGTCGCCAGATGANACCATAGTTTTTCTGTGCTTAGCATCTTCTTCTAATTTCTTTTGCAGCTCAATTTCATATATTCTAGACCTTAACACTTTTAGTGCTTTATCGTAGTTTTTATGCTGTGACTTCTGATCTTGACATTGAGCAACCACTCCAGTTGGAACATGAGTAAGTCTTACAGCTGAATAAGTTGTATTTACCGATTGTCCCCCAGGTCCTGATGAGCAATAAGTATCTTTTCTTATATCACTTGTTTTTAACTCAACATCAAATTCTTCTGCTTCAGGCAGAACAATTACAGAGGCAGCAGATGTATGGACTCGACCTTGTGTTTCAGTTTGAGGCACTCTCTGTACTCGATGAACCCCAGACTCAAATTTTAACTGACCATATACATCATCTCCTGAAATATTAAAAATAATTTCTTTATATCCCCCTGCTGTACCCTCAGCAATATCAACTAAATCAGTTGACCAGCCCTTTGATTGTGCAAAAGCACTATACATTTTAAAAAGATCACCAGCAAAAAGACTAGCTTCATCTCCTCCAGAGCCTGCTCTAATCTCCATAACAGCGTTTTTAGAATCTGCTGGATCTTTTGGGATTAATAAAACTTTAATCTCTTCTTCAATAGGATTAACCTTTGGTAACAATTCATCAAGTTCCATCTTGGCCATTTCCTTCATTTCTGAATCTGAACTAGATGAAATAATTTCTTTAGCCTCAGAAATATTTGACATAATATTTTTATATATCTTAAATATTTTTATAATTGGCTCTAAATCTTTATATTCTTTGCTTAATAGAATGTAAATCTTCATATCATCCATAGCATTAGCAGAAGAAATTAATTTTTCAACTTCTAAATACCTAACATTAATTGCCTCTAATTTATCTAACATATTAATATATAAATTCTCCGTGTTTGGATTTAATTGTTAATTTTTTTGAATCATACTTTTCAACTCTACCAATAATTTTAGCTTCAACATTAAAAGAATTTGCTACTTCAATAATTGAATCAGCTATATTTTGATCAACATATAATTCCATCCTATGTCCCATGTTAAAGACTTTATACATCTCTTTCCAATCAGTTTTTGACTCATTTTGAATTAATTCAAACAACAAAGGAGTATCAAACATATTATCTTTTATAATATGAGGTTATCAATAAAATGTAAAATTTTTGTTTGAGCCCCACCACTACAATGTATCATTCCATCAATTTTCCCTCTATGTAATTCAATAATTTTTTTAATTATTGGACCATAAGTTCTTGTTGGTGATAAAACTAACTTCCCAACATCTAATTCTGAGCCAATGATTTTATCAGTAAGATTCTTTGATCCAGAATAAATTAAATGATTAGGAATTTTGGGATCAAAACTTTCCGGATACTTATTTGAAAGAACATTAGAAAAAATATCATGCCTTGCAGATGTTAAGCCATTACTCCCCATACCGCCATTATATTCATTTTCATAAGATGATTGACCAAATGATGATAGACCAATAATTACATTGCCCTCTTTAATATTTCCATTATCAATAACTTCTGACCTTTTCATTCTTGCAACTACAGTAGAATCAACTATTATTGTTCTTACTAAATCTCCAACATCAGCAGTTTCTCCACCAGTTGAAATTATATTAAACCCGTAGCCTCTATATTCTTCTAATAGCTCTTGTGTACCGTTAATTATCTTAGAAATAACTGATCCAGGTATAAGGTTTTTGTTCCTTCCAATAGTAGAGGAAAGCATAATATTATCTATTGCACCTACGCATAGCAAATCATCAATATTCATAACAATTGAATCTTGAGCTATTCCTTTCCAAACAGATAAGTCTTCAGTTTCTTTCCAGTACATATAAGCTAAAGAAGA
>JGI24540J26637_10000133_pt1 | contig 27521 bp, 19 predicted proteins | sample NorSeaMetagenome_FD_26637 | JGI IMG/M metagenome (IMG submission 26637)
TTACGAGAATTAGAAGAACTCTATATGGACCTTATCCAGCCTCAGAAAATAATTCAACACTTTCCTACTGATATGGAATTTGTGGAATGGCTGACTCTTGGAACTACGAACGAACTTCAATGGTGTTTAAAGGCCTTTGAGAAGGCTGAACTATTTAATCACTGTACTCTAATCAAACAACAACTCGATAATCGTGAGTAATATACAAGAACAATACAGGCTTCTATTAGGAACCTTACTTCATAACTCTATAGAAAAAGAGGATCGTACTGGAACTGGAACACTTTCAGTTTTTGGTAGACAGATTAGACATCAGATGAAGGATGGATTTCCTCTTATTACTACTAAGAAGATGGCCGTTAAGACGATGATGACAGAATTACGATGGTTCTTAAAGGGAGATACTAATATTAGATACTTGGTTGAGAATGGTTGTAACATCTGGAATGGCGATGCTTATAAGAAATATTGCAAAACTCTCGAAGAACACTATAACGGTGGCGGAGATATAGCAACTCAGGCTGAGTTTATTAGAATGATTAAGGAAGATCGCGAATTTGCTGATCATTGGGGAGAACTGGGCCCTATCTATGGTAAACAATGGCGAGGTTGGTTTGCATATAACAAGCAGGTAGATCCAGTATTTGTAGATCAGATTAAGGAATTAATTAAACAGATTAAACTAAACCCAGACTCTCGTAGACTAATGGTGAGTGCATGGAATGTTGGAGACCTAGGAGAGATGACACTACCACCTTGTCATTATGGATTTCAATGTTATGTTAGTGGAGGTAAACTATCCTTAATGTGGAATCAAAGAAGCGTAGACACATTCTTAGGGTTACCATTTAATATTGCTAGCTATGCAACTCTTTTACTCCTCTTATGTGAAGAGACTGGATATGAAGCAGGAGAGTTAATTGCTAACTTAGGTGATGTGCATCTCTATAAGAATCATATTGAGCAAGCAACAGAACAAATTTCTAGAGAGGCCTATCCACTGCCTCAGATTAAACTAAGTAATGTTAACCTCTTAGAAGGAGAATGGGACTATGAATTAATAGACTATAAATACCATCCTTCAATTAAAGCACCTCTATCTAACTAATGCATAAGCACGAGAAAAAATCAGAAGAGTCTTTACAGGAATGGATCGATAGAATCAGTATCAGAAAACCTAAATGGTTCCATCGAATTAAATTAAACTATCTTAATAGAAAAATAAGATTTGGATTTGGTTTTAATAATGGAAACCCTTTTATTAGAATAGACCTATGGTGGGTAGGTTATAGGATTAGTTTAGATTAACAATGGCAAAGAAAGAAAATAAAACAGGAATTGAATTAGATGTTTTTCATTATCATGAAATGACAGATAGATTACATGTGATGATGGATTCTATTGATACACATCTACAACAACATCCTGTTGCTAAGATAGAGAATGAAATAGGTAATCATATTAGTAAAGCGGTTGATCATCTTTGGCAAGCATATCAACTCTCTGGATCTAAGCAAGATATATAACCTATGGAACTTAAAACAAAATATTCAGCAGGATTAGCTATAATCTATAAAGGACAAATTTTATTAGGTCACACTACTGGAAGAAAATGGACAAATTCATTTGGAATTCCAAAGGGAGGCATAGATAAAGGTGAGTCTAAGTTAGATGCAGCTATCAGAGAAACCTATGAAGAAATTGGTATCAAAATACCAAGAAAACTAATAGACTCTACTGAATATACATTTGTAGTGACTTCTAGAAAGTATGCCAATAAAGTCGTATATTACTATATCGTAATGATAGATGATTTAAAGCAGCTTGGACTTAAGGATCTAAAGGTTCCAAAGAAACAATTACAAGTAGAAGAAATAGACTGGGCAGGATTCTTCGGATATGATGAAGCAATGGATAAAGTAATGCAAAGTCAAAAAGAAGTTATTCAAAAACTATTAGGTAAAGGTCTAATAGAATCTCACACGATCGCAGGATTACCACATAACCCAAATCAGGAAATCAATCATGCTGAGCCAGGAAAAGATGAAGATGAAAGACTATTAAAGATCAGACAATATAAAGGATCTATAATGGATTATAAGTCATATTGGGAAGATCGTATTAAAAATCAATAAATGGAAGAACTTGCAAAAATATTTATAGGCGAATGGGGTTGGATGTTTGTCGTAGCAGTGGCTACACTAGCATTTAGAGACACTTTGTCTAAAACGTGGCAAGGATTTATGTTTTTAGTAGGAAGCGACTTTAATCGTGATGATATCGTATGGATAAATGGGGTTAAGAAGGCAAGAATCGTAAGACAATCTTTATATAGAACTACATTCTATCTTTTTGATCATCAAAGAAAATTTATTGTTCCAAATGACAGAATATGGAACTTAAATATCGAAAAAGACCTCCCTACCCAGAAGAGGCAAGATAATATGCAAAAATAATGCATATTTATAGATATTTGCTATAAATATCATGAAACTTTTTCTCGAAAACGTATATATATCTAGTAGAGATTAATCTACGCCAAAATAAAACCCCTTATTCATAATGGATTCTATTAAAGACGCTAGACCAGCAGCTTTGAAAGAACCAATCACTGAATCGGAACTACTCTTGAACCAAGTAGCCGAAGAGAAAGAAGAAAAGGGTAAGATTGTTACCAAAGGAAAGATAATTGATGCATTAGAAGACATTAATATGAATCCTGGAATTTTACTCGAAGCGACAGACTATCACGCAGCTTGGGGTTACGAGTCGGATGATGACGACGACTTGGTACTTTTTGGCGTTGGCGGCCCTGCCTAACAACATTGGATGCACCGTTAATCGGTGCATTCTTTTTTAAGATATATAGAATATGAAACATTTAAGACCCCTTATAGAAAAGAAACCTAAAGGAGCACCGGATTGGCATGATTCAGATGCACCAGATGCAAACGGAAGGTTTAAAGATCTATCAATAAAGGATCTAGCAGCGTGGTTAATTAAGACACGTAAGAAAGATGTAAAAAGAATTAGTGGTTCATTAACACAACAGATTGTATTCAATAGAAATGACGATCCAAAATACGCAGAGAAAATGGAAAAAACTAGAAAAGAAGTTTACAAACAATTAGGTAGAGAAGATTTACTAGAATCTTTAGTTATTGAAAAACGTGAAGATGTTGGTAAATACAACACTGTTAAGAAAGTAATAAAAGAATTAGGTAGAAGACCAAGTGAACAAGAACTTGCAACATTTATTAATAATAACTATTATGATGTTACTGAAGTTGAAAGAGGAGATGATGATCCAACTGCAAACGACAAGATTGCAGACTTAGTGGGATTCTACAAGTTTGATATCGATGATTGGGAAATTGCATGGTTTGATGCACAGAATGAATCCATGGTTACTGAAGGTAAAATTAAATATGTTAAAGGAAAAACATATCAATCAGAAGGTCACTGGACTGTTTATGTTGATAGTAACTCAAGTGGTTTTGATATTAGAGTAAATCATTCAGCTGGATGGAGATTAGATCCACATGATAAAAGAGAAGAGACGCTTGAATTATTAGATAATGGTAGACAAAGAGCTACATTATACTTTAAATCAGGTAATATTGATAAATTCGCTCAACAAATGTTTGATATTAATGATAGAACGACTAATGGAAATCAAACTAAATTAACTGCTAAAGATTATGCAGATATTATTAGAGTTTGGATCGATATGAAGAAGGCTAATGAATCAATAGTTAATGAAGCTTCTAAAGATAAAATGATTAGACAGATTGAAAGAGCTCTTAAAGATGGTCTTTCTATATTTAAACTTCCAATGGCTACTCAGAAATATTATAACAAAAACAAAGGTGACTTTGAAGTTGTTGCTGAAAAGGGATATAACATGGAAGATATCTATGATTTAATAGCATTTCATAGATTTGATACAGATTTTAGAAAATTATCATCTAAAGATAAGGAATGGGTAGAAAATGATGCAGCAGAAAGAGGTTTTAATGAATCTTTATTAGAATCTGACATCGTTGATAAGTATTATTCTTTAATAGATGAATTATATGAAGCTAAACCAGGACCCGATGCTTATATGACTGGCCTTTCTGACAAAGAAAAGGAAGAAAAAGAAGCTAAAATGAAAAAACAAGCTGAAATGGACGATGATGATCCAGATTCTTATGAAGAATTACCAGGTGATGAAGAAGCTAGAGAATCAGGAAAGGTTAAGAAATCAAAACACACTACAGCATACAATAAAAAATTCAAAAGCGAAAGCATGAAAAACTTAAAATCATTTGACAACTTTGTCACTGAAAAAAGATCAGATTTATGGAGTCCATTTCAAAAGGCAGACATCTTAGCAGGTGACATGTTTGGAGCAATGGGTCTATATAGATTAGAAGATGATGAATTAGATCAAATTATAGATTTAAAGAAAGCTGATAAATTAGCTAAGAAAATGTTTGGTGAGTTTGGATTTAAAACTCTAGCTGCAAAAGAAATGGAAGATCTTTTAGATAATAATCCTAAATTACTTAGAGAATCTCAAGTTAATGAGTTTTATTTTGAGAATGATGAAGAAGAAAGATTGCAAAAATTCGTAGATCAACTTTCTTTTGGAGATGAACTAGAATACAGAGATGGTTTTTCTACAGGTCGTGGAAGCTTTCCAAATACAAGAGAACTTAAAAAGGAATTAGATTCTAATTTTCAATTATTACTAACTCAAAAATCAGGTAGAAATTGGGATCTTTATGTTGGTAGTGATGATTTAGTTTTTATTATACAGCCAGATTTAGGTGCAAAGAATTATATGCAAATTTCAATAAGTAGTACTAAAGAACAGTGGAACGATGAGTCTAGTGTTTTTGCTAGATCTAATGGATATTCAGTATATGAATCAGTAGTTAATGAATTCGGTCCGATGACTGGTTCTGGTAATAGAAATTATAGTACTAATGATCTCGTAGACAGAATTGGAGACCTTGATGATATTTTAATGTCTGATAGAAAATCAGAAAGAGAATGGGAAGAAATGTCTCAAAACTATTTAGACGGTGAAAAAGGATCTGAACACTGGGAAGATTTAGGCGATCAAGAATTACAAGATGCAATTAATGACGCTGAATCTTTAATGAAAAAATATAGAATCAAAGAATCAGTAGTTACTGAAAAGAAAAAAGAAAAAGACGAAGCTGCGGAGATAGAAGCTGAAATTGAAAGGTTAACAAAGGAAAACAAATATGGTTACGCTAAAGATATTAAAAGATTAAAGGTTAGATTATCTGCGGTTAATATGATGAAAAAGTTTAATAAGAACAATGAATCAGTAGTTACTGAAGCTAAAGCATATAAGTTAAAGGCTTCTGAATTTGGTTCAAATACATTCTCAGCGGCATACAATGTAAAAGGTGAAACTACTTGGAGAGTTCATAGTACTTATGCAATTGATCAAGTATCTGGTGAAAACAACCCAGAAGAAAGAGATGTAGTTTTCTTTGAAGCAATGCCTATTAATAATGACATATACATTAAGATTGGTGGAATCAATAACCTTAAAAGAACTAATGGTTCTACATACGGTAATAACTTTGGTACTACAATTGATGAATGGAAAATAGATCCAAAAGGAATTGCAAAAGAAGCTTCTGATTTTCTTACTGATGCAACACACCTTAAATGGATTAACAAAAAGGCAAGAAGTGAAGGCCAAGTAATTAAATGGGCTTTAAAAGATGATTATTCTAGTGTTATTGAAGATCTAGTTAATAAATCATTAGGTCTTTCTGAAGAAGTTGTATATAAAGTCAATAATCAGTCCATATTTTCTGATATTGTTCAAGATTTTGAAGATTTTGTTAAAGAAAAGAAATCCTTAAATGAAGCTTCTAGACGTAAAGTACATAAAGCTGCAAAGCAGGGAAGTTATCCTGCTGTAATTGTAGTTGTACAAGATGGTAAGGTAATTCACCAAGAGCCAGTTTCTACACCAGATGTTGCTCCTGCTACATTCAATGTAATGCAAGAGAAATATCCTAAAGCATTATTACATTTAGAAGATAAAACAGGTAAGAGATTATTTAGTGAAGCTAAAAGAATATTTTTATCTAAGATGGATGAATCTAAACAATCTGACGAATTAGCAATAGCTATTAACACTGCTATCGAAAAAATAGATGATTCTATGAGTTATGTAGATTTTGCACAAGCAGTTGGTAAAGTAATAAGAGATGAATATGGTACTCATCTATATAAAGAATTTAAGAAAGAAATAAATAAATCTCTAAAAGAATCAGCAATTACTGAAGCTAAACTAACAAGAGGTCTAAAACCTTTATTGACTATAGGTTCAACTATTACTAAGAAGGATGGTGAAGATGCATTATTAGATTTATCTGATAAGTTTGATAGTATAGATGATGAATATGCTGGAACTATAGCAAGTTGGTTAGATATGGCTATTGAATTAATGCAAGATGGTTATTCAGGAGATGCTACTAAAAAATTAAAGCAATTTAATAAAGCATGTAAAGATGTTCTTAACGGAAAAGAAGTTGGTTCAGCTTTTGAATCAGTTACTGAAAATAGAATGCTGAGAAAAGGTCAATTTAGATTTGGAGCAAAGTTACAATATGGAATAGAAGATGTTAATGAATCTTATGGTTTCTATGGTACTTTATTAGATCAATTCGGATTAGATGAAGTTAATGAATTATATTTAGATGGTTTTTCTGTCTTAGGAACAAACTATGACTTCACAGACCAAGCTGCATTATATTACTTAAATTCAAAAGCAGGAAGATGGGTAGCTGATCAAGTAGTAGAAAAACTAATAGGTCCAAAAAACATGTCTCCTTATTATGGACATTTAGAAGAAATCTTCGCAGAATATGCAAAGAAAGGTCAATGGAAAAAGTGGTCTAAAGAATATGATCAATTTGCTGAAGAAGATAACATGGAAGAAGGCCTAATGATTAAAGAATCTAGATCTGATAGAGATGAATACTATAGAGGATTATTAGAAGCTGAACAAACTACAAACGATCAAAGCCCTTTAGGTGATGATGGAATGGAAACAGGTATCAATAATAAAGCTAAAGAATCTGGCGTTCCAGTTGGATTACTTAGAATTATTATGAGAAGAGGTCTAGCTGCATGGAAAACTGGTCATAGACCTGGAGCAACACAAGCTCAATGGGGTTATGCTAGAGTAAATTCATTCTTGACAAAACAGCCTGGAACATGGGGTAAAGCTGATTCTGATATCGCTAAGAAGGTCAGAGACGGTGGACACGATAAAGACCTGTAAACCACAGAGATATATAGTCTATAGCGCATTACGCACTATATACAAAAATATATCATTAAATATGTTATTTTATATTTTACTTTCTATTGCGATTATTATCGGTGGCTGGGCTGCTTATAATAAATTTGTAAAGAAAGAAGACACATGGTCTGGTTCCCCAATAGGAGGAGGCGGAGTTGATGGACAGCCATCAATAGATACTATAGCTGAAGGTGCTACTAATTATAGACCTAAGAAAATTACGAAGAAGAATACTCCAAAGGGAATAGACCTAGAAGGAGAATGGGATGTTATCGAAAAGCCAAAGAAAAAGGCAAAGAGAAAATACAAACCAAGAAAGAAGAAATAGTATCTACTTTACGATTACAAGAGCCCAAATTTTAGAATTTGGGCTTTTTTTTCACTTTTTTTGAAAATAAACAGCTAAAAGTTTTTTTATCTCAGAATTTTTGCTTATATTAGTATAGTAATAATCAATAAAGCAAAAGATATGTCAATCAACAAAATTTTAGTTCACACACAGTATTATGAAAATTATGGTTTCCATGAAGGTACCGAACGTTGGAAGCCAAAAGGTGGCCATACCTTTCAGATCGAAATGGACGCCGATCTTCTAATGTACACTGATCCTGCTAAGGTTTTCAGTAAGATGGTAGAGTGCCAGTCTAACGATCTTGAGCGTTTCAAATACATTGATCATGAGATTCAGTTTCAATCTCCAACTCTTCTTGGAACACAGGCAGATTACATTGCTGTTAATAAATCCTTAGAAGAAGGTGATCCTACCGATATTCAAGATTTTGAAGAAGGTTTAGAGGATCTTAATCCTATTATCGGTGGAGTAGATTTTTCCGATAGTTTGGATCAATTAAATAATTTAACCATTATATCACCGAATAATAACTCAAATAAATAATTATGTTGTACACTTATAATAAGACTAAATTATCATTCGAAAGAATTTCGTTTAAGAACCTATTATACATTCTATTAATTACTTTCACCGGAGCTGCTATCTGTATGAAAATGGCATTAAACAATGTACATGATAAAGCATTCATTGAAGCATCAACTATTCCAGTTGAAGAAGGATTTTATACAGTAGAAACTGAAGCAGATACTTTCAGTAAAGAAGCCTTAGTAAAAGAGCTTAAAAGATTGAATGTTAGATTTCCTGAAATCATATTAGCACAATCTATATTGGAAACAGGACACTTCTCGAGCAGAATTTTTGTTGAGAATAATAACTTATTCGGAATGAAACAGGCTCGAGCCAGGAGCACTACAGCAGTCGGTACACAGCTTGGGCATGCCTTTTATGACAATTGGAAACAGTCAGTTATGGATTATGCTCTCTTTCAAAATGCATATATGAATAAGTTACGAAAGGAAAAAACATACTTAAAATATCTTGAAAAGAACTATGCAGAAGCTGAAAACTATGATGTAAGATTGCTTCAAATTATTGAAAGAGAAAAATTAGCGGAGCTGTTTTTAGATTAAGTTTAGTAAAATATAAGAATATTGAAAGAGACCTACAAATTAGGTCTCTTTTGGGGATATATAATACAGACTAAAAATAGATTCCGTTAATGAACAACCAAGATAAAAGTCCAAAAGAACTAATAGAAGACTTATACGATTTATTCTCTACTTTTAAGAAGAGAATGGAAGATCCTAACTATATCCAAATTGAAAATTCTATCCAAACGATGGTTAAAAATCAGGAGGAATTAAAAAATGAAGTAAAGGAACTTAAAAGACAATTATTAAATCCTTTCGATGGAGTTATCGTAGAAACTAGAAAAAATACTGAACATCGAATAGAAGGAGAAGCTGCAGAAGCTGAAAGATTATCACACATTGAAGAGCACAAAGCTTTAGTAAGATGGAAGTCTTCAGTAGTTAAAATTTCTATTGGTCTTTTAACATCAATTGGTGCCGTATTAACATGGCTCTTAAGTAAATATTTCGGATAAAATTAATGATAACAGACAGAATCTCGTTAAACCTTTTGTACATCTATTTAAAAAGAGTAGAGGCAAATGAAGGACCAATTAAAGACATTATTATTTCACATAGAAGTAATAGAGAAGATCGTGTTGTGAAAACGCTACCTAGGTTTGAAAATTTAACTCAAATCTGGAATTTCATTAATAAGGAAACTTCACCTGGAGGATTTAACAACATACACTGTTTAAATTTAGGTTTATACAGATTAAAGTCATTTATAGTCGACAAAGATAAAAGTACAAAGGTTAAAGAAAAAAGCAACTTTTTAGTACAGGCCAAGGGAGATGGTAGTTTTCATACTACTGGAAATCTTAGAAAATCTACTCATCGTGATTTACTTACAGGATATAGTCCTAGATTTAAAGAAGTTGAGGAAAGATGGAAAAGCTTTATCCTTAATGAGTATATCAAAGAACAAGTTAAATACATTGATTGTGGATATATTGAAGTGTATTTTGAAGCAGCGATTAATGATCTCAAAGAACTATATAATAAATATAGAGAGAAAAGAACTATTATTACTAAAGAACTATATAATAAAAACATAAGAAGAAAATAATGTCACATTCAAACGAATTTTGGAACTTTGGAAATGCGGATAGAAGTGAAGATACTCCTAAGGGATATTTTACACCTCTATTTCCACATAACCTAGGACGCCCTTTACACCACCCTGAACAAGATTACAATGCACACTTAATTAGTCAAATAATTAAGGGTTATAGAGTAATTGGATCTGGGACAGACGGTGTGATGACTACTGATGACCTAGAATTAGGTATAAAATTACATGAAGTTAACCCAACGGATGCTGACTATTTACACTATATTGCAAGTGGCTGTAAAGATGAAGAGTGGATTTGGGTTCCTGCAGAAATGGGAGGAACAGCAGTATCTCCACTCGGTGTTACGGTTACAACAATGGACGCAAACCCATGTGCTTCTATATTAGCAACAATAAGTGCACAGGGAACGGGAGGAACACCCGGATATGTAATGAGTTTACAGACAGTGCCTAATGTTAATCCTGGAAATATTCAAGATTGGACAGCGTTTGGAAATTGGACACAATACAACGGAATAAATCTGAGCACATCAGGTCAAGCATATTACGTATATGTAAAAGATGCTTTAAATACAGTTGATGTATCAGATCCAATATACTTATCAGAAATAACAGCTCCTATAGTTACATTATCGGAAACACAGTCTGTTACTCAACCCGGTGGTATCGACGGTATATTGTTGGCCGAAGTTACTAATGACAATGGCGGTTCATACACCTATTCTTTATATCGAGGCATTAATCCTGATACTAGTGATCTAGTAGAATCATTTGGTCCAACTGGTCCTACAAGACAATTTCCAATAGATTCAAATACTCCAATTGGTGCTGGAGATTATTGGGTAAGCGTAACTGATCAAACAACACAGTGTGTTGCAACAGATGATGCAACAGTAACACAACCTGCGAGTTTAACATTTACTCCAATTGTGAATAATGCAACATGTTGGAATTACGAACATGAATCCGCATACAATCAACAAGATTCATTTATATTTGACAATCCAACTGGTGGAACACCAGGTTATGAATATAGTATAACAAATCCTAATACGGATGGATATACATGGAGCACGGCTACAACATATAGTGTTCCCGCTGGAGATCAAGTAATATATCCAGCTATAAAGGATTCTACAGGTTTTATATATGAACTTCCAGGAGGAGTCATATTTTATAATCCTGCAGAGTATTCTTTTATCGCTACTGGTAATGACGCAGACTGTTCAACTGGCTTCGGGTCGATTGTATTCTCTAATATGGCAGGTGGACCAGTAATTAATCATTGGCCTACTGTATTATGGCAAGTCAGCATAGATGGAGGAACTAGTTGGTTACCTTTACATCCGAATGCAACATCTCAAACTACATTTACATACCCTATGGTTTCACCTGGGCAATATGATAGTTGTGTGATAAGAAGAGTTTATAATGATGGAGGTATCGGTGGTTGGATTGAAGCATGTACAAGCGAAGCTCAACAGGTAACAATCGGAGATGCTCCTGATGTTAGTTTCAATATAAGCACAGTAGATGATACTTTATGTGGAACAGGTGGAACAGGAGAGTTTAATATAACTGACATTCTTATAGGTGGTCAAGATGCATCTTTAGATTATAGTGTTAGTTGGGATGACGGAAATAATAGCTTTGGTCCTGAAACAGGAACAACAAATGCTATAGATATAACAAGCATCAATGCCGGAACATATACAGTTACGGTTACAGATAATGTAGCAGGATGTAGTTACTCTGAATCTGTTACAATATCGGAATTATCAAGTAGCTTAACATTACAAATTACAGCAGACGATATATGTCCAAGTAGTATAACTAACCAAGTTGGATATAACTTCCAAGGTGGATCTGGCACTGTTAATATTTACAACACTGTTGATTATGTAAATGATCCAACAAACGCAACGCCACTGATAACTTCAAGTAATGTTAGTGAAATTGGTACATTCGCTTCTTCTTATGGAACAGGTACGCATAGCTTTACAGCTGTTGATGGAACTGCATGTGAAATTGTAGCCACTGTTACTATAAGTGAAATAGTTCAACAAGTTAACGTAATATCTCAAGTAGAACCTGTATGTGGAGCTGATGGAAGTATAGAAATTGACGTAACCAACGCAACAGGTGAATTCTATCAATTAGTACTAATTGGTAGTAGTGGTGGTTCACCACAACCATCTGGATCCTTTAATGGATTAGAAGGTGGAGATTATCAAATTATCATAACAGGTGGTGATTTATGTGATCCTATTACACATTCATTTAGTCTAACTGCCGCTATTACTCCAGTTGTAACAACGCTATCCACTGACATTACATGTAATGGTGCAAATGATGGATCAGCGACAATTAATATTTCTGGAGGAGTTCCAGATTATGCAATAACAATAACTGCCCCTAATGGCAGTACACAAACATATACCGGTAATACCCCGTTCGTGATACCGAACGCGCTAGTACCGGGACAGTATGATATTAATGGAGATGATATAAATGGATGTACATTTAGTGATTCATTCAATATAGCGGAACCAGATGAATTCATAGTAGATTCATTACAACCTATTATCGGAGCATGCTGGATTCCTGGAGCAAACTCCGGAGTACAAATTGCACTTAGTGGAGGTACTTTAGATTACAGTGTTGCAATATTTGACGCAACAAACGACACACAAATAGGACCAGCTCAGACAGGTGTTGGATTAACTTCTTTCACATTCATGGATGGTAGTACATACGTTTTACCTACTGGATCTTATTACCTTATAGCAACTGACGCCAATGGATGTACAGTTCAATCTATTAATTTTGTAATCCCACCATGTCAAAATGCAGTTACATTTGATAGTGTAGTTAACTCTACGATTTTATGTCATGCTGGAAATGGAACAATTACAGCAACTGTTAGTGGTGGAGATGGAAATTATGATTTTTCAACGGATGGAACAACATGGGATGGGCCTTATTCAGGAGATCCTTATACATATACATTTGGCGGAACTTATGCAGGAGGAACGACACATACTTTATATGTAAGAGATGCTGATGATCTCACAGCCCCAGTAGACACAGTGTCATATACTATGGTTGATCCTGATGAGATTACTATTACTACGAATCCATCAACGCCTGAATCAGTTTCCGGAGCAGCAGATGGTGCTATATCTTTTTCAGATATTATTGGAGGTACACAGCCGTATGCTACTTTAGCTTTATTTGATTCAACACAAACTCAAATAGACATAGTAAACTTACCAGTATCTTCTACTACATATACGTTCGATAACCTAGAAGCTGGTACATATTATATAATAATAACGGACGACAATGGATGTGAAAGTGATAAAAAATATTCTGTCGTAGCCGATGGTAGTGCTCCACTAACTTTTTCAAGTTCTCTTGGAGTTATATCATGTTTTGGTGGAACAACAAACGTCGATGTAACGGTGTTTGGTGGAAGTGGAACATTTAGATTTTCAAATGATAACGGAAGTACATGGACAAACTACCTTAATCAAACAACACATACCTTCAATGGTATGGCAGCTGGCTCTCATATAATTATAGTAGAAGATCAGCAATCATATCCTGGTAATCCAATGTCTGATGCTATTAATTTAAATCAGCCTCCTTTATTAAACACACAATCCAACTCAACTAATGAAACAATAGTTGGTGAAGAAGATGGAACTATAACTCTTCAAGTGTCAGGTGGAACTCCTGATTATTCGGCAACAATATATGGTGCTGATGGATTTACAGATACAATAACTGGAACGCCAGGTCAGACATTATTTCAATGGAATAATTTAGTTGCTCAAGGATATACGTACATAACGGAAGACTCAAATTCATGTAGTGCTGGATCTAATATAACTATAGCCGCTGGATCTCCACAAATAAATGCAACAGTTAGTGCTGGAACAATACTTTGTCCGGATGGAACAACTGATGTTACTATGACAACCACTGATGGTTCTGGAGATTATCAATATGGTATAAATCCTACTAGTAGTGCATCTAATCCTCCTTCGAATTGGACTGCAACGACACAAGACACTACACATGTATGGACTTCAGGTGCAGGCTCATTATACTATTGGGTAAAAGATGCAGTAACTGGTACAGAAATATGGAAAAATACAACAATAACGGATCCCGACTCAATTGATGCTAGTTATAACGGAGCTGAGACATATCCTGGTGCAGGCGATGCAAGTATACAGATATTTATAGAAGGAGGAACACCAACATATACGGCAAAATGTATTGAAACGAATGAATTATTAACTAATTTACAAGATGAAGCCCCTGGTGTACCTTCTGGAACATTTACAACAATTACATCAGCAGGTATTTATACTATTGAGATAACTGATGATAATGGATGTCAGAAAACATCTACATTAACCGTTCCAACAATATTTACTAATATATCTATCGATAGTGTAACTTCAACACCAACTTGTTATGGTGAAGCTGATGGAATAATATCTTTCACTGCATCTGGTGGATTTGGTTCAACATATGAATGGTCTAAGGATGGTGGAAACACATGGACACAAGATATTACATTCTTTGACGGTTTAACAGGAGCAGACTATGATATTTTCTTACGAGATTATTCTACAGGTGAAACTTTAGAATGGTCTTCTAATCCTGTAACAGTTGTTGAAGCAGATGAAATTCAAGTTATTACAAGTACTATGACAGATGGAACATGTAATGCATTTCCTGAATATTACATTAAATTCTCAGGAAGTAATTTAACAAGCGATATCGCAGCTAACCAATCAGTTCAAATAACATGGGATGGTGGAAGTCCAATAGGTAATATTACAAATATAGCATCTCTTGGAAATAATGAATTTGAAGGTAGTATATCCTTTGGTTCTTTCTCTGCTCCTGAAAATAACAATGGAACATTTAATGTTAAAATCACATCAGATGGATGTGAAAAAGACCATGGCCCTATAAGCTATACTTCTCTTGATGATATAGTATTAACCGTTACTCCGGTTTCTGAACCAGAATGTCCAGGTGACGGATGGAAGTATAATGTATCTGCAACAGGTGGAGGCACTAGTTCTTATACTTTAATGTCAGCTCCTTCAGGTAATACAAGTTATATTACAAACTGGGATGGAACTTTACAAGAAATTACGGTTAATGAAAATGTATCTGGTAGTACGGCACTAATGGCGCAGCACACTGATTATGCATCTAATGGATGTCAAAGTAATGTAGTATCAGTTACATCAACACAACTTTCAGCAATGAGTGTAAGTGGAAGTGTTAACAATCCATTATGTGCAACGGGTGGAGGAAGTTCATATTCTTTCACTATGACAGGTGGTTTACCAGGAGGTACTACAAATAACACATACAAATATAAAGTATCAACTGATGGAGGTACATCATACGCTGGAACTGAATACGATTATACAGGTCCAGTAGGTCCTGTTGGAATTTCAGATGGAGATATTTATATTAAAGCATATAGAATTGTTAACACAAATGATTCAACTGAAGATTCAGGTTGTGATGTAGCTGAAGGACTAGGACAAGTTACAAATGCTATTGCAATAAGTGGATCAATTAATACTGCTGGAAATGTTGATCCTACTGCATGTAGCGGTGCAGGAGCAACAAGTGGAGTAATCTCTATGACGATTACCGGTGGAACTGGATCATATGAATTCTCTTATGATGGTGGTAGCAATTACTACGTATTGACAGAAGTTTCGAGTGGAATATATGAATTCACTGGATTAACTGCAGGTACTTACGCTATAGTAGCGAGAGATACTAACAATTGTGTAGCATTTACTGATACGGTAATATTAGTTGCTCCCAATTCGCCAACAGTTTCATCTCACAAAATAGAAGGATGTTGGAGAGATGCAGATGGAGCCTCAGTAACAACAACAGTTTCAGTTGCTAACAATGGTACTGCAAATAGCGCTGGTCTTTATGAATTTACTGATACAACTGCAGATGCACCTACAACAAACACAACTGGAGTATTTACATATTCAAGTAGTGATATGACTACACATGCACAGGCTCCTATTACTATTACAGAAATTTCAACACAGTGTTCATACGTTATGAATAGTTTTCCACAGTACACTGCAGTTCCATCATTGACATCAAGCGGAATTATTGGAAACTTTAACAACACGCCATCTGGAAATCCAACAGGTACGTATGATACAGATGACTTTAAAGTTTGGAATATTGGTAATGCTGGAAACACTGGGTATGGTGGACCATATACTGTTCAATTAATAGACAGTAATGGTAATGTATTTCAGCAAATAAATAATGCTACAACTGGAAACAATTACATATACGACGTTCCTTCTGGAGATTATACATATAAAATATATGATAACACTGGATTAACGGGATGTGGAAGAACATATACAACGCCTATGACATCAACACAACAAGTATTAAACGAAGAAACATTCTATCATATACATACTGGTGGTGGAAATGTAGCTCCTTATGGAGACTTAATGTCAACAACAGCTACATGGTATACATCTGCTGGAACAGGTACACAAGATATTAATACTATCATGGCAGATATGATAGATAATGGAGATGGAACGACATATCCTTCAGGTGTAACAATGCCAGATGTTGGAACCTTTGAATTTGCAGGTCCTATTACAGGAAATAACTGTGGACAAACATGGACACATAACGCTTCATCTGGACAAAACTATTACTATTTAACAGTACCTGATAATTCATCATTCTCTGAGAATCTTGTAACAGATGGAGTATTCCAATATCAATGTAATGGATTAACATCGTATGCAACTGCTAGAAGAGCGTTTACATATAATAGTGAAAACTATTGGTTATATAAATTAGTACCTGGAACCGGTGCTGCATCAAACCAATATGGATTTAAATAGAATTCAAATATATAGAAATAAGAAAAAAAGTAATTTTTAAATAATGGCAACAAATTATACAACCCCAATAGGTAGTACTGGTTTTACTGACTACATCGGCCCTGATGGTAATAGTTTAACTAAAGGTATTCTACATTCATTCTACCTCATAGGTGGTCACACTGAAGTTCCTGCATTAACTGATCTTTATGAAATTCCAATTGCACTGGACAGCGGTTCAGTTTATGCTGGTTTTTCTCAGAATGGTGACGGAGGATGGTCTACTGGTAGAAGAAGAATCGGACAAACTGTATATGTAATAGAAGAAGATAAAACATATAGATTAATACCTAAAGGATATTGGGGTAACGGTGGTTCTTTACAAATGACAGATTGGCAAGCTCTTTCAGAAGCTGATAAAGCTATTCTTGTAGATCCTATGGCCACTATAACGTATGGTACAGGAAATGGTCCTCCATTTCCACCACCTGCATTAACTCAAACGGGTTCAGGCGTTGCCGCTGACTGTTGGGTAGAAATTGTTGGAGGTGATGTAAAATTATCTAATACTTCTTATGATTCTAGTACAGGTGAATTAACCTTGACTATGTCAGACGGAGCTACATTTGTAGAAACTATTTCTACAAAACATGTATTTGATATTCAATCAACTTCATCTATATCAGGTTATCATATCAATGATGCCGATACTTATGAAAGTGGAAACAATGTTAATCCAACTCTTTATGTAACTCGTGGTGAATCTTATGTATTCGATAATAATTCTACTGGACATCCGTTCCAGATTACTAAGACACAAGCTACAATTGACGATCCAGCTGTTGGGTCTATAATAGATAACGGCGCGGCCGGCCCGGACGGACAAGTTATATTTACAATTCCACATGATGCTCCAAATGAGTATTATTATTATTGTACAGCACATGATAGTACAATGCAAGGTATTATTAAAGTTATTTCTGAAGCATCAGGTCCTCAAGGTCCAGAAGGTCCTCAGGGTCCAGAAGGAACACAGGGCCCAGACGGAACACAAGGTCCAGACGGAACGCAAGGTCCAGACGGAACACAAGGTCCAGAAGGAATACAAGGTCCAGAAGGTGATCAAGGTTTAGAAGGAACACAAGGTCCAGATGGAGTACAAGGTGCGGAAGGAACACAGGGTCCAGATGGAGCACAAGGTCCAGACGGAGTACAAGGTGCAGAAGGAACACAAGGTCCAGATGGAGCACAGGGTCCAGAAGGAATACAAGGTCCAGAAGGAACACAAGGTCCAGGTGGAGATCAAGGTCATCAAGGTATTGATGGTGTTCAAGGTTTTCAAGGTATTGACGGTGTTCAAGGTGATCAAGGTGATCAAGGTACCGGTGGTGTTCAGGGTTTTCAAGGAGATCAAGGTAATAATGGTCCTCTTAACGGAACAGATATAGATCCAAATATTAATTATGTAGGAGAATATATTAATCAATTATACTATTCGGTTAACGGAACAATATGGTCATGGGATGGTGCAACATGGTTAGTACAACATGATTTAACAGGACCACAAGGTTCACAAGGAATTGCTGGACCACAGGGTTGGCAAGGTGAGAATGGTCAAATGGGACCAGATGGTCCAATAGGTGCCAAAGGTGATCAAGGTTTCCAAGGTATTAATGGTCTTAAAGGTGATCAAGGAGATCAAGGTTTCCAGGGTATCGATGGTGTTAAAGGTGATCAAGGTGATCAAGGTTTCCAAGGTTTTCAAGGAGATCAAGGTGATCAAGGTTTCCAAGGTATTACAGGTGATCAAGGAGATCAGGGTATTGATGGTGTTAAAGGAGATCAAGGTGATCAAGGTTTCCAAGGTATTACAGGTGATCAAGGAGATCAGGGTATTGATGGTGTTAAAGGTGATCAAGGTGATCAAGGTGATCAAGGTTTCCAAGGTATTATTGGTATTACAGGTGATCAAGGTGATCAAGGTTTCCAAGGTTTTCAAGGAGATCAAGGTGATCAAGGTATTGATGGTCTTAAAGGTGATCAAGGTGATCAAGGTTTTCAAGGCGAAAAAGGTGATCAAGGTTTCCAAGGTATTATTGGTCTTAAAGGTGATCAAGGAGATCAAGGTATTGATGGTCTTACAGGTGATCAAGGTTTTCAAGGCGAAAAAGGTGATCAAGGTTTCCAAGGTATTATTGGTCTTAAAGGTGATCAAGGCGATCAAGGTTTCCAAGGAGATAAAGGTGATTTAGGTGATCAAGGTCATCAAGGTATAAAAGGTGATCAAGGTTTAATTGGTGCTAAAGGCGATCAAGGTGATCAAGGTTTCCAAGGTTTCCAAGGTGATCAAGGTTTCCAAGGAGATACTGGAGCTAAGGGTGATCAAGGTATTACGGGTACTAAAGGTGATCAAGGTGATCAAGGTACTGATGGTATAAAAGGTGATCAAGGTTTCCAAGGTTTCCAAGGTTTTCAAGGAGATCAAGGTTTTCAAGGTTTTCAAGGAGATTGCGGTGTACAGGGTGTAGCTGGTGATCAAGGTTTCCAAGGTATGGACGGTGAGGCAAACAATTGGTATAGTAATAATGGTGTTCCTGTTGATAACGCAGCATTGTATAATCCCGGAGACCATTATTTAAATTTAGATAATGGAGACGTATATGAATTCAGTGGAGGACAATGGATTCTCCAAGGAAATTTAACAGGAGGAGCCGGTGATCAAGGTTTTCAAGGTCATCAAGGTTTTCAAGGTATTGATGGTGGTTTAGGTGATCAAGGTTTCCAAGGTACTGATGGTAATAAAGGTGATCAAGGTGATCAAGGTCATCAAGGTATTGATGGTGTTAAAGGAGATCAAGGAGATCAAGGTTTCCAAGGTATTGATGGTACTAAAGGTGATCAAGGTTTCCAAGGTATTGACGGTGGTTTAGGTGATCAAGGTCATCAAGGTATTGATGGTACTAAAGGAGATCAAGGAGATCAAGGTATTGACGGTGGTTTAGGTGATCAAGGTCATCAAGGTATTGATGGTACTAAGGGTGATCAAGGTTTCCAAGGTTTAGATGGTACTAAAGGTGATCAAGGTTTCGATGGTGTTCAAGGTTCTCCAGGATGGGGTATTATATTTAAAGGAGATATTGCGACTGAAGCAGATCTATTAAATTTACCAGGACCCCATACTGCAGGTGATGCATATTTAAATCAAGAAGATGATTCACTATGGATATACGATGGAACTCAATGGGTAGACGGTGGTTCTATTCAAGGTGCCCAAGGTTGGCAAGGTTTCCAAGGAGATAATGGTGTTAAAGGTGATCAAGGTTTCCAAGGTATCGATGGTACTAAAGGTGATCAAGGTTTCGATGGTACTAANGGTGATCAAGGTGATCAAGGTATTGATGGTGTTAAAGGAGATCAAGGTTTCCAAGGTTTTAAAGGAAATGGAGGTGATCAAGGTGATCAAGGTTTCCAAGGTGATGTTGGACTCGAAGGTGGATGTTTTCTTCCTGCTTATTTTGGAGCTCATCAAAGCTCAACTAGCTCTGGTCATGTATATTTTAATAGTTTAACAAATCCTACAGAGATTTTTATAGGTAAAACTACGGGTACTGTTCATTATGAAGAAAATTCATTAGTTCGAAACGGAACAATTACAATGCAACTAGCAAACGGCGGAAGTAGTATACGCGTTTATCGAGTAGATGTACAGGCTAGTGTTATTGGCGTTGGTACATGGTATGAGGTGACCTATGTAACTCCAAATACACCTGCTAATTTCAATCCAACCGAAGGAGAAGAATATAGATTCTGTACATATCAAGCAGGTGGTCAAGGTATTGATGGTAATCAAGGTTTCCAAGGTCTTAAAGGTGACAAAGGTGATCAAGGTTTCCAAGGTCAAACTGGTACTAAAGGTGATCAAGGTGATAAAGGTCTTAAAGGCGACAACGGTGATCAAGGTTTCCAAGGTATTAAAGGTACTAAAGGTGATCAAGGTTTCCAAGGTTTCCAAGGAGATGAAGGAATCTCTTTATATGAAGGACATTCTCTTACCAAAGCTGATGTCGTAGATGGTACGTCACAGCCTAGTTATGGTAGTGCAAATATAGAAAGTAAAAAAGTAAAATGGAATTATCATGGATCTGTTGATTTAAACGGGTCTTTAAACAATACAGTATACGTACACCAGTTAGCAGTATCTATTGATGGATTTGATAACTGTAAACATGATACGATAATACAGGGTCAATTGCTACAAGTTGCTACTGCGCTTGATGATTTAGCAACAGCAGTAACAGGCGCTAGTCAAGTAATAGGTCAAATAACTTTAATTGATTGCGATGATCCTTCTAACTTTACAGTAATGCCGATTGATTCTACATTCCAAAAACATGGAGTTACCGGATTTACAATTTCGTGTAACGGTAGTAGCACATCTTATGGTACTATTACTAATAACGCTAAGATAGGTATTGAAATAGAAGTATATGGATTAGATGGTCAAGTCGGTGGCGCCGGTCCACAGGGTCCTCAAGGCCCTAATGGTCCTCAAGGTTTTAAAGGTAATCCTGGTAATCAAGGTTTTACAGGTATGACAGGTTTCCAAGGAGCTAAGGGTACTAAAGGTGATAAAGGTGAGATTGGTAATCAAGGTTTCCAAGGTCCTAACGGTCCTCAAGGTATTGCGGGTCCTCAAGGTCCTAATGGTCCTCAAGGTCTTAAAGGTGATATAGGTGATACAGGTTTCCAAGGAGCTAAGGGTACTAAAGGTGATCAAGGTGATCAAGGTTTCCAAGGTAAAATTGGTAATCAAGGTCCAACCGGACCACAAGGTCTTCAAGGTATTGTGGGTGATCAAGGTTTCCAAGGAGCTAAGGGTACTAAAGGTGATCAAGGTTTCCAAGGTATAAAAGGTGAGATTGGTAATCAAGGTCTTCAAGGTATTGCGGGTGATCAAGGTTTCCAAGGAGCTAAGGGTACTAAAGGTGATCAAGGTTTCCAAGGTATAAAAGGTGAGATTGGTAATCAAGGTTTTAAAGGTAATCCTGGTAATCAAGGTTTTACAGGTATGACAGGTTTCCAAGGAGCTAAAGGTACTAAAGGTGATCAAGGTTTCCAAGGTAAATTTGGTCCAATCGGTTTCCAAGGTTTTCAAGGAGATCAAGGTTTCCAAGGTCAAACTGGTGCTAAAGGTGATCAAGGTTTCCAAGGTTTCCAAGGTATTAAAGGTACTAAAGGTGATCAAGGTTTTAGAGGTTTCCAAGGATATAATGGTATAAGTGTAGTTGGTCCACAGGGTCCAACCGGTCCTCAAGGTCTAACTGGTTCTAATGGTTTCCAAGGTACTACGGGTACTAAAGGTGATCAAGGTTTCCAAGGTAATGATTCTGGTTCAGGTTATTGTAATGAATTTATTGGAATAAACTCTATTCCTTTTAATAACACGGTGACTTTAGCAGATATGCAAGAAACATTCGTATTAGTTCCAAGCTTTTTATCTAATTATCACTTAATAAGAATTGAAACTTCATACGGTAATGTAGTTGCAAGTGGAAATGTATCTTTAAAACTTGAAAAACAATTAACAAATGGAAACATAGTTCAACAAGGATCCACATTTACACATACTGGTGGTAGCAGATATGATACCCAGAATTTCTACTGGACTAATTCTATTGACGGCTTAGCTGGATATAATGTTAGAGTAGTATTGCAAGCAGCAGACACGGTAATTGCTGAAGGATTCTCATGTGTATTAGTCTTTGCAGATAAACTATCTGAATGTGATCCTGATACATGGGAAATGTAGACATAGAATTGTAATTAAGTTAAATAGAATAAATAACATAGATGATAACAGTAAGTAGTAAAAATATGACGGATAATCCATGTGATGGAAAAATAGCCATATCGGTTAGAGCTTCAATGGATCCCATTACAGATTATTGCGTGGGTGGTGTGAAAATCCCAATAGTATTTGTATATGTGAATGCAAATACTCCTTCGGTAGCACAATCATACTTGGCTGGCAATCCAATTTATTCAATATCAGATTGTACACAGTGTGCAGATGATGCCGGTATCTATTACCAAGACACTGGAACATCTGACCCTAATACATATTATTATTTTAAAGGTTGTGAACTCTTCATACGCACATGTGAAGATAGACAAGCAGTTACCGTTAGAACTAATGTTAATAGAGATTTTTTATGTGATGGTATTGGTACTACACATACGGTATATCTAGATAACGACTACACAGAATCTTTACCATTTGCAGGAACAGGTAATAACATATACACAACCGATGGATTATATGCTGCTGCAACGGGTACTGCAACGGCAGATGTACCATCAGGTTACTATAGTATTCCGTATACTACAATATATGATCCTGAGAATGAAGATTACCCTGGCCAATATGATGGTCCATTGTATGGAAATCCACTATACACTCGCTTTTGGACAGATGCTTTTGGGAATGAAGGCGGTGACTTTGGAACTCCACAACAATGTACAGAAGATCCGGGACCAATCGTTAGATATGAGCATCCTGTTTTGTACGCAACAACTGAACTGCGAGTATGTGTAAGAGGAATAAACCAGACAATATGGGCAGATGCATCAAACTTTAAAAACGCTACTACGATGTGGACTTCTGAAACAGGAACTGGAAGACCAGTTGATGGTTTTTATACATTCGCGTTAGCACGTGTAGGTGGTAACAAGATATTTGAATTTGATAACAATGTCTTGACTGAAACTGGTGGTATATGTGAAGGTGGTGAGATGCCTGAATAGGTGATTAAACTTTAAACCTTTCCGAGTTATATAGTATAACTATTATTAAACATGGATCATCTAGAATACGACGAACTATTAAACCCCGAATCTTTCTTTAAAGATTGGACGGATGACGAGTTTATCGTATGGATAACGAGGCCTGGTATTTCTGAAGATTATTTACAAACAACTTTAAGAAATTTAGAATCTAAGCAGATGTACGAAAAGTGTTTAATAGTCAAACAACTATTAGAACTACATGAAGAACATAAAGGCATATAATGATTTTATCAATGAAGGTCGTAGCAGATACGATGGCATTGCTAGTAAAATTGTTAAGAAAAACTTCAGAAAGTGGATCACTGACTGGAAGGCAGGAAAGAAATCATCTACATACATAGACCAAATAGAATTAGACGATTTGGAATTTGATTTTACATCAACATTATATTTCGATAAAGTAGAAGGTACTAAGATTAAAGGTTTTGAAATCTTAGGAAGCACTGGAGCAGATGGAAGAGATTTCTATACTGATGACGAAGGTGATGAAGTATATCAAACACCCTTTATTATTGTAGACTTTGCCATCGAATCAGACTGGTTACCAGGATTTTGGCAAGAAATTTACATGTATTTAGCGGATTGTACTCGTCACGAAATGGAACACATTACACAAGACGGAAAAGATACTGGTAATTATAGACCAGGTAAACCGGATGAGGACGATTCATTCATGAGGTCACTTATCAAGTCCGGTATGATGCCCGAATATCATTATCTATTATTACCTAAAGAAGTAGATGCAAACTTACAGGGGTTACGATATGAAGCCAAGAAGAGAAGGGTTAGTATGACAATAACCGTTAACAATTACCTAGATACAAAGGGTTATTCAGAAGATGAAAGAACTGAGATCTTAGATACTTGGAGAAAAAGAGCTAAACAAATAGGAGGAATTCCAAAATTTTAAAACAATAAACGAGTATGAGATATTTCGATAAGATTTATATTATTAATCTATCATGGCACAAGAAAAGAAGAGAAACCATTTCAGCAGAATTAGATAGCGTTGGATGGTACAATTACGAATTCATCGATGCCATCGGCGGAACAGATTTACCTTCTACTAGTGAAATGGTTAAGTCTGGTACTATTTCTAATCTATTTAGAGATGCCAATGGAATCTTGACTAAGAATATATTCGCATGTGCAATGAGTCATAGAAAAGCACAACAGAAGTTTTTGGATGATGGTCTAAATACATGTTTAATTATAGAAGATGACGCAAAATTCATGCCAGTTGCTCTTAAAATGATGTTAGCTGGTGGAATGAATCAATTACATAGCGAATTACATTCTAAACCATGGGATATCTTCATGTGGGGTATGCCTCATACCTTTATGCCGAATTGGGGATTAGCAGATGGTTGCAATCTTCTATATGAATTTAAAAGAATGGCACCTGAATGGGCAGGACATGCATATCAAACAACTAGGAGAGGTGCGCAAAAATTAGTTGAATGTAATACTCCAATCCAATTTGCAGCAGATTGTAATATAGAATTAAGCGATACCGAAATATATTGTCCGGCATTTTCTCTAATTTCACAAACAATTGGAGACTTTAATAGAAATATTGCTAATGAATTAATGACAGACTTTGGAACTAAAATGTTACATGGAGATTCTGAAGAATATCTACCATCGACTATAAATACAGTAAGTGTTCAGAAAAATACAAATGAATACTATGAAACAAAAGACAAGTCAATTACGTTCAATAACAGAATTAGACAGGTGGAAATTTCAGGAGATATTGAGCTTGAAAAAGTAGAATGGCATGACTTTATTACTCCACATGGAGATAAGGCTGTAAACTGGCCCCATATCTATCTCAAGGGATAATCTAGTCTATATAGATAAGCATAAATATTAGGTCGTATAGAATCTAATTAAATATACAGTCAGGTCATTAGAATCACTCTAGTGACTTTGCTATTTTGTAACAAATTTGTCAACTATTTTGTACAAAAAGGTTGACAAATATATAGTTAAAATAAACAAACAATTAGGTGAAAAATTTAACAACATACGAGAGTTTTTTAGAAGAAGGAGTTAACGATCCTGGAATATTGAAAGCCTTTTTCATGGCTGGTGGACCGGGTTCAGGTAAATCATTCGTAGCCTCAGAAATATTCGGATTTCCAAAAGAAGCAGTTGGTTCAGTCTCTTATAGAACTGGATTAAAATTAGTAAATAATGACAATGCATTTGAAGCAGGGTTAAAAAAGTATGGCCTTTCAGCTGGAGAACTTGCAAATTATGCAAAGGACGAAGAAAAGTGGGCAGAAGTAATGAGAATTAGAGACAAATCTAAAGGACTTACTAAAAGACTGCAAGATAATTACATTGCTGGAAGACTAGGTCAAGTAATTGACGGAACAGGTAAGAATTTTAACAAGATTAGAGGACACAGAGAAATGTATCAAGATTTTGGTTATGATACTTATATGGTTTTTGTTAACACTTCACTTGAAATTGCTCTTGAAAGAAATAGAGCAAGAGAACGTAGATTACCAGATACGATTGTTGAGAAAATGTGGAAAGAAGTTCAAGATAACTTAGGTAAATTCTCAAGATTATTTGGAAAACAGAATATGATTATTGTAGATAACTCTTCATATGAAGATAGTGAAAAGATCTTATCTCATATAGAAAAGGAAATTACAAGAAGAGTCAATACGCCTATTAAGAATTATTTAGGTCTAAGATGGATTGAAGATCAAAGAAATCCTGATAAGAATCAACCAACAGGTGTTAAGAAAAAGGCAGGTCAAAGAAGATAAAATCTAAATATGAAGATAGGAATAACACTAGATGCTAGTAGAAATAGCTTATTTACGTCAGGAATTAACCAAAATGGCCTATATTTAGCACTTTTATTCAATAAAGGAGGCCATGATGCTAGTTTATTGTATTCAAAGACTAAATCTGGTAAATCTTTAGATGAAATCAAAGATCTTCCTATAAAACTTACCACATTTCAGAAAGCAGTAACCGCAAAGTACGATATTATTATTTCTTTAGGAGTGGTTGTTGAAGAATTTATGGCTAAGGCGTTTAGGAAACAAAATCCAAATGTAAAGTTTATTGCATACAAATGTGGTAATGAATTTTTAGTAGATGCTGAAACTTACTTATACGATACACATGAAGAAAGGGCAAAGACAATGTCAAAGATAAAGCCTGAAGTTCCAGATGCAATATGGTCTATTCCTCAAATGGAAAACACAAATCTTCAATACTATTCATTCTTATTAGGAACTGATAACTCAACTGTAGTTCCATTTGTATGGGATCCACTTACNATCGAGACTGCAATTGAAAAAGCACCATATAATTTATATGANGGTAGAGCAATAAAGAGATATGCAATAATGGAGCCTAACATTTCAATGATGAAGTTCTGTATTCCTCCTACGATTATAGTTGATAGNGTATTTAAGAACCATAANGATATTGAAATTGAAAAGTTGATGTTAATTGGAGCGTCTAACGTTAAACAAAATAAAAGGTTTATAAATCTAATCTCTAAGACGGAATTAGCTAAGCATAAGAAAATGTCAGCTGAAACGAGACAACCAACTCCACATATTCTAGAAAACTGGGCACAGGTGGTGGTTTCATGGCAATGGGAGAATGCATTAAACTATCTCTACTTTGATGTAGCTTGGATGGGATATCCAATTATACACAACGCACATCTATGTAAGGATATAGGATATTACTATGAAGGCTTTGATTATGAAGAAGGTGAAAGAGTTCTTGCCGATGCCGTAAGATCTCACCCAACTGATAAAGATTATTTAGAAAGAGAAAGAGCAAAGATTAGAAGGTATACTAG
>JGI24540J26637_10000134_pt1 | contig 27504 bp, 24 predicted proteins | sample NorSeaMetagenome_FD_26637 | JGI IMG/M metagenome (IMG submission 26637)
TTAGTATAGATACTGTTAATACTAATAAATACTCAGATATGGGTATAAGTAGAAAACTTTCAATATTTGAAAAAAATAAAATACAAGAAGGTGTTGAAGAAGTATATGAAGTTTTTCTATCCAGAGTGGCAAGGGGACGGAATATGACAATAGATGCAGTAGATGAAATAGGTCAAGGAAGGGTTTGGTCAGGTCATGATGCAAAAAGTATCGGATTAATAGATGTCTATGGAGGAATTGAAAAAGCAGTTGAGATAGCCGGGCAATTGGCTGAAATTGAAGATTATAGAATTATTTCATTACCAAAAAAAGCAGACCCACTCACATCACTTGTAAATGATTTTGCTGAAATGCAAATTTCAAAAATATTATTTGATGGTTTTGGATTTTTAAAATATGAGCATATTAAAAACCTTAAGGATTTGAAGAAAGAAGATAGAATTCAAGCTAGAATTCCTTACCTGATGAAATTAGAATAATTCAGTTTGTTTCTTATTTTTTTGTGTTGAGAAATTAACTAAAAAACCTTCATGAGCTCTAACGTTAAAAACTCTATTGTTATCAAATATTAGATATTGTCCTTTTACTCCTTTCAAAACTCCAGATATTTCATTTTCCTTTTCAAGCTTTAAACTCTTAACTTTTACAGGATATTCTTTTACTGGATATTTTATTTCTGTAACTGTATTATCAATAGTAATATATTTTTTTAAAGGCTGTGGAACAAATTGTGTAAGATGATTTTTCATTGCTACTAAATCTACTTTTTCTGGCGCTGCAGATAACATTTTTCTCCAATTTGTTTTATCGGCAACATGAGACTTCAAAGCCACTTCAATATCACCTGAAAACCTTCTGTTGGGAACTTGTGCAAAAATTATTGCTTGTGAAGCTCCCTGATCCATCCATCTAATAACCCCTTGTGTTCCTCTGGTAATACCAACTTTAATACCACTTGAATTTGCTAAATAAACATAATGTGGTGCTATTTGAAAATCTTTTTCCCAAGCTAAATCTCTTTCTTCAATATCTAAATGAGCAGTGCATAGCTCAGGCTTAAAAATACTTTGAGATGCTAATGGTGAATTCCAAAAGCAAGGGTAACAAAAATTTGATCTGTAAAAACTATCCATTGTTTTTCCACAAGAACAAATAACTTTTCCACTCCAATTTATATTAATAACAGAATCTATTAAATCATTCATAATGTGAGATTTGTTATTAATATTTAGAGAATAGGAAACAACATCCTTTAACTCAGTGGTCATTTTTTTTAGAGAATCCATGTATATAATTTTTGTATTTTTCAATCTTAAATATATTATATTTTTAAGTTATCTCAATTGAAAAACTCGATTCTTTCGTATGCTTTAAAAACAAGACTAAAAAAAATTGATTTTTTTAAAAATAACCCACATATTGCTCAGGAGATAACTTTTAATTATCTTATTAAAAACGGAACGAATACTGTTTTTGGAAAAGAACATGATTTTAAAAATATTAATTCTTATTCAAGCTTTTCTAATAGAATTCCAACAAGATCATATGAAGATTTATTTCCATACATTCAAAGGTTAAGAGCTGGAGAACAAAATATTTTATGGAACTCTAAAATAAAATTGTTTTCTAAATCATCTGGAACAACAAATGCAAAAAGTAAGTTTATTCCAGTATCTTCAGAATCATTAATTAACTGTCATTTTAAAGGTGGAAAAGATATGCTTGCATTGTATCTTGATAACTTCCCTACTAAAAAATTCTTTTCAGGTCGAGGATTTATTCTTGGCGGAACTTTAAATAAATATAAAAATTACACAGATGGAGATTTATCGGCAATTTTATTGAGCAATTTTCCTTTTTGGGTTAATTTCCATAGATCTCCAAAACTTTCCACAGCACTAATACAAGATTGGGAGAAAAAACTAAAATTAATTGTTGAAGAAATTAGCAAACAAAACATAACAAATCTTAGTGGAGTTCCTTCATGGATTCTGGTTATTTTAAAAAAAATTCTCAAAAAAACAGGAGCTAATAATATTTTAGAAGTGTGGCCGAATCTTGAATTATATATGCACGGGGGAGTAAACTTTGGTCCTTATAAAAAACAGTTCCAGAATATAATTCCATCAAATGACATGAACTATCTAGAAAGTTATAATGCCTCAGAGGGGTTTTTTGCTGTTCAGGATCAAGCTAATTCTGATGAAATGCTTTTAATGCTAGATTACGGGATATTTTTTGAATTTATCAAGTATAGCGATAAGGAGAAATCAGATAAAAAATATTATCAATTATTTGAAGTTGAAAAAAATCAAGATTATATACTTGTAATTACTACTAATGGTGGACTTTGGAGATATTTAATAGGAGATATTATATGTTTTACATCATTATCTCCTTACAGAATAAAAATTAGTGGAAGAACTAATAATCAAATAAATGTTTTTGGAGAAGAATTAATTTCAAATAATACCGATAAAGCAATAAAAAATGCATGTTTAAAAACAAATGCGATAGTAAGAGAATATACAGTTGCTCCAATATTTATTTCAAAGTCATCTGGTGGACATCAGTGGCTAATTGAGTTTGAGATTATCCCTAGAGACTTAAAATTATTTACTTACATCTTAGATGAAGATCTTAAAAAAAATAACTCTGATTATGAAGCAAAAAGATCTAATAATCTAATAATTTCACCTCCAAAGATTACGATTCTAAACAATGGAACTTTTTATAAATGGTTAGAGAAAAATAAAAGGTTAGGAGGGCAAAATAAAATACCAAGATTAAGTAATGATCGTAAAATTGCTAATATTTTACTAAAAATAAATTGCTAGAAGTTTTCAACAAAAATTCACAGAATATTATTTTTTCATGCTAGCATAGAATTCTTTTATATTTTAGTAAAAAATTAGAATATGCATATAGCTATTGCTGGAAATATTGGTTCGGGAAAAACAACACTTACAACTCTTTTATCAAAACACTACAAATGGAAAGCCCATTATGAAGATGTTGAGAATAATCCTTACTTAAATGATTTTTATAAAGATATGCAAAGGTGGTCATTTAATCTACAAGTATATTTTTTGAATAGTAGATTTAGACAAATAGTTGATATTAAAAAAAGTGGCCAAAAATATATTCAGGATAGAACAATTTATGAAGATGCATATATTTTTGCTCCTAACTTACATTCAATGGGCTTAATGAGCTCAAGAGATTTTGATAACTATAAAGAAATCTTTAATCTAATGGATGATTTTATAGAGGGGCCTGACTTACTTATATACCTAAGGGCAAGTGTATCAACTTTAGTAGAGCAAATTCAAAAAAGAGGTAGAGAGTATGAGAATAGTATAAGATTAGATTACCTAACAAGGTTAAATGAGAGATATGAAGCATGGGTAGGAAATTATGGAAAAGGAAAGATTCTTATTATAAATGTAGATGACATAAATTTTGCTGAGAACCCTGATGAACTTCAACAAATAATAAATCAAATAGATGAAAATCTTTAATCTATAAAAAGAAATAAAAAAAAGAGCTTAAAAAATTTAAGCTCTTTTTTTTATAATTAACGTTTAAAAACTATTTTCTTCCTTTAGTCAAAACAGTTAAACCATCAAAGTTAAGTTCACCAGAGAAGCCTGACTCTCCTCTTTGATTATAATACAAAGTAGCATCCTTATTTTTTCCGTTAAATTTAACTACTCCATCAACAGAAATTCTTAATCCAGGTTTTTGAGATACAGAAAGTGTATTACTATTTGCATAGAAATCTAACTTATTACCTAAAAGAGCAAGAATCTTATCGCACTCTTCTTTAACAGTAGAACCACATTGAACATCTGTGATAGCTATATTTTCAACTAACATTAATTCTAAATCTTCATTAATTGAGTATTCAAAAGCTTCAGCAACTGAATTAATTGTTAAATTAGTAACAGCAACGTTTGATGAAACAACACTAACTTCTTTAGAGCTAGAGCTAGAAACATCCATTGCTATTGAAGGAGCAATAACTAAAGCAACAACAGACATTAATTTTAATAATATATTTAGAGAAGGACCTGATGTATCTTTAAAAGGATCTCCAACAGTATCACCAACAACAGAAGCTTTGTGAGCCTCAGTACCTTTTCTACCTTGCTCTTCAATCGTCTTTTTAGCATTATCCCAAGCACCACCAGCATTAGATTGGAAAATAGCCATTAAAACACCAGATGATGTTACTCCAGCGAGTAAACCACCTAACATTTCAGGACCACCAACTCCAACCCATTTACCACCAAACCCAACTAAAACAGGAACAATTATAGCAAGTAATCCAGGAGCAACCATTTCTTTAATAGAAGCTTTTGTTGAAATATCAACGCATTTATCATATTCAGCAACACCATCAGCTGCATCAAATATTTTTCTATCTGCAGCAGATGCTTTAGACATATCAGAGTCATATTTTCTCATAACCTCTAGAGCCGCCTTAAGTTTTGGAATATCTCTAAATTGTCTTCTAACTTCCTCAATCATTGCCATTGCCGCTCTACCTACAGCATTCATAGCCATTGCAGAAAAAACAAATGGTAGCATAGCTCCAATTAACAACCCAGCCATAATATCTGGTCTAGAAACATCAATAGAAGTAACATTTGCAACTTTCATAAAAGCAGCAAATAAAGCTAATGCAGTTAATGCAGCAGAAGCAATTGCAAATCCCTTTCCTATTGCAGCAGTCGTGTTTCCAACTGCATCTAATTCATCAGTTCTTTTTCTTACCTCTGCAGGTAGTTCTGCCATTTCAGCAATACCTCCAGCATTGTCAGAGATTGGGCCATATGCGTCAACAGCTAATTGAATTCCTGTATTTGCAAGCATTCCAACAGCTGCAATTGCAATTCCATAAAGTCCTGCAAAATGATGCGACACCATGATTGCTGCAGAAATTAATAAAATTGGTAGTGCAGTAGACATCATTCCAACACCAAGTCCAGCTATTATAGTAGTAGCAGCACCAGTTTCTGATTGATCAATAATAGATTGTACAGGCTTTGTACCAGTTCCAGTATAGTATTCTGTTACTTTCCCAACAGCTAGGCCAGCAATTAAACCTGCAATAGTTGCCCAAAAAACACCCATTGCCGTATAAGACAGTCCTTCGCTAACCCATGTTTCAGGTAGCATTTCATTTATAATAAAATATGAAGCAATGATCATAAGACCTGCAGAACCAAATTCACCAATATTAAGAGCTTTATGTGGAGAACCTCCATCTTTTACTTTAACAAAAAATGTTCCAATTATAGACATTACAATACCAACAGCAGCTAAAACTAGAGGAAGATAAACAGCCTCAAGTGAGTCAGTAAATAAATAAGAGCCAAGAACCATAGTACCAATTATTGAACCAACATAAGATTCAAATAAATCTGCTCCCATTCCAGCAACATCACCAACATTATCACCAACATTATCTGCAATAGTTGCTGGGTTTAAAGGGTGATCTTCAGGTATACCTGCCTCAACCTTACCAACTAAATCAGCACCAACATCTGCAGCTTTAGTATAAATCCCTCCTCCAACTCTAGCAAAAAGTGCAATAGATGAAGCTCCGAGAGAAAAACCAGATAAAACATTTAACACAACAGTTGTTGATTCATACATTCCTTGGTAAAGCGATAACAAAAGACTTAAACCAAGAACTCCTAGACCAACTACTCCAAGTCCCATAACAGCTCCACCAGAAAATGCAACTTCAAGAGCTTTACCTAATGATGTTCTAGCTGCTTGAGTAGTTCTAACATTTGCTTTTGTTGCAACTTTCATTCCAATAAAACCAGCAAGTGCTGAACATATAGCACCAATAACAAATGAGAATGCAACCATTCCACTTGAATTTGCTTCAGCAGAACCTTTAAAGAATAACAATACAGCTACTGCAGCTACAAATACAGATAACACTTTGTATTCTGCTTTTAGAAAAGACATAGCTCCATCTGCAATGTTTTTGGCAATTCGAGACATTTTTGCATCACCTTCATCTTGCTTTGAAACCCATGCGTTTTTCCAAAAAACAAATGCAAGAGCTAAAAGACCAAAAAGAGGTAAATATTTATAAATAAATTCCATTTTTTTTATTTTAGTTAAAATTTTAAATCGATGCAAAAATAGCATTTTTGATTAAAGAGGGTGGTAATCAGGGAATTTTTTAGAAAAAAAGAGTAAATTTTCAGCTAGTATTTTGTTGTAAAGCCAAGTATTATTTCCTTGATTTTATTTAAGTTTGTAAAATTAAATCACAATTAAATTTTAAGAAATGAATATATTAGTTTGTATTAGCAGTGTTCCAGATACAACATCAAAAATAAATTTTACAGAAAATGATAGTAAATTTGATGAAAATGGGATACAATTCGTTATAAATCCTTATGATGAATTTGGCTTAACTAAGGCAGTAATGCTAAAAGAACAAAACGGAGCAAAAGTTACAGCAATTATTGTTGGAGAATCATCTGTTGAGCCAGTAATTAGAAAGGCTTTAGCTATAGGTGCTGATCAAGCTGTGAGGATAAATATGAAACCCTTAGACAGCTTTTCAACTGCTAAAGAAATAAGTAATTATGTTAGTGAGAATCCCTTTGATCTAATAATTGCTGGTAAAGAATCTAGTGATTATAATGGAGGAGCAGTTCCGGGAATAATTGCAGATATGCTAAATATTCCATTTGTAAATGCTTGTAATGGATTAGAAATTGAAGGGAATGAAGTTACATTAAACAGAGAAATTGATGGTGGTATTGAAAAAATAAAAGCATCATTACCAATTATAATTGGAGGTCAAAAGGGATTAGTTGAAGAAAGCGAACTTCGAATTCCAAATATGAGAGGAATCATGACTGCAAGATCGAAACCTTTAAATATTGTTGAAGCAAATAATCCAATGACAATGAGCAAGTCAATACAATTTGAGAAACCCGCTGCAAAAGGAGAATGTAAAATGGTTTCTTCAGACAATATAGATCAATTAGTGAATATGCTTCAAAATGAAGCTAAAGTAATTTAATAAAACATAAGAATGTCAATACTAGTATACGCAGAAAGTTGGGAAGGAAGATTTAGAAAAAGTACATATGAAGCAGCTTCATATGCAAATCAATTAGCAAATGATTTAGATACAGATCTTATAGCTGTTTCTTTTGGAAATATTGATGAGAGTGAGTTGTCGAAGCTTGGCGAGTATGGGGTGTCAAAAATATTTTCATATTCAAATGTCACTAAAAGTGACAACAATAATGCTTCTATTCTTTTAGCTAAGCATGCAGAGGATTCTAAAGCAATAATTTTTGCAAATACTTTTTCTGCCAAAATGATTGCACCCAGACTATCATCAAAATTAAAAGCTGGATTATTAAGCAATGTAATTTCAACAATTTTAAACACAGAAAATTTCACTTTCCAAAGACAATCTTTTTCATCAAAGGCAATTGAAAAAGTATCAGTTAGTACAGAAAAGGTAATCATTACTATTTCACCTAATGCTTTTGAAATAAAAAACAGTACAACAAATTGTGTGATAACAAAGAATGATGCAAATTTTGAAAATCAGTTTACTGTTATTGGATCAGAAACAAATACTGGAAAAATATCTCTTTCTGAGGCAGAAATAGTTATTTCCGCAGGGCGAGGTTTAAAAGGACCAGAAAATTGGGGAATGATTGAAGAGTTGGCAGAGCTTTTAAATGCAGCTACAGCATGTTCAAAACCAGTTTCAGATATTGGTTGGAGACCTCATTCAGAACATGTTGGACAAACAGGAAAAGCTGTAGCTCCAAATTTATATATTGCAGTTGGTATTTCTGGAGCAATCCAGCATTTAGCAGGTGTAAACTCATCTAAAGTAATGGTAGCAATTAATACTGATCCAGAAGCAGCTTTTTTCAAGGCAGCTGATTATGGAGTAATAGGTGATGCTTTTGATGTTGTTCCAAAGTTAATTGAGGAAATTAAAAAAATCAAAAACTAATAATTTTGAATCTTATTCCCTTAACAATTTCTGCAATTCGGCAAAGTGATTCACAAAACAATGCCTATGTTCTATTATTAAATGAAACAGACGGCAAAAGACAACTTCCAATTGTTATAGGATGGTGTGAAGCACGCTCAATTGCAATTGCATTAGATGGAGAAGAGGAACCCGAGAGACCACTAACACATGATTTGTTTAAGTCATTTGGAGATAGTTTTAATATTAATTTAAAAAAAGTCATTGTACACACTTTAAATGAAGGTGTATTTCATTCAACTTTTTACTGTATTAATTCCTTAACTGGAGAAGAAGCTAAGATAGATGCTAGAACATCTGATGCTGTTGCTTTAGCAATTAGATTTGCTTGCCCTATTTTTACATATGAAAGCATCTTATCAAAAGCAGGAATTAAGTTTTCTAAAAGCGATGAAGATAATAAAACAACCTTTTCTGAAGCTACTTCAATTGTTAAAGAAAAGAAACTTAGCTTGTATAGTTTAAAAGAATTAGAAGCTATTTTAATTGAAGCTATTGAGCATGAAAATTATGAAAGAGCATCAGTAATTAGAGACGAGATTAAAAGAAGAACATCAAAATAGATGAAAAAGAAAACTATAATAATACTGTTAATTTTCCTAAATATATCTAGCTATGCAAATGATTTATCTCAGAAATGGTGGTTCACTGAAATTAATACTAAGGACAACAACATTAGTCTTGAGAAAACAGTTTTTAATAATAATGACTTTTTAACATTAAATATAGATAGCTCTTTTAGCTATCAAATAACTGATAAAAAAATATATGCCAAAGGGACATGGGCAATAAATAATGATTTGTTGTCGCTTACTTACTCTCTACCAAATGATACTCTACGATTTTATAATTTCAAAAAGACTAATGATCAGCTGATCTTATCTGAGGGAAACAAAGACTATATTTTCTCAAACATTGCTCCTCGAGAAATAAATGAAAAATCATTGTTATACAATTATCTAAGAGGTTTCCTCGGCCTAATATCTTTAATTTTTCTTGCTTTCTTGTTTTCAAGAAACAGAAAGGGAATAAATTGGTCTTTAGTAAGCAAAGGTTTATTTATACAATTAGTTCTTGCTTTTCTTATTTTAAAAGTTCCTTTTGTTCAGAATATATTTGAATGGATGAGTCAAGTTTTTGTAGTGATATTACAATTCTCAAAAAATGGTGCGTTATTTTTATTTGGAGAAACCTTAGTAAACAGTAATAATTTTGGAGCAATTTTTGCTTTTCAAATCTTGCCGACTATCGTATTTTTCTCAGCGCTTACTAGTCTTCTCTTTTATTTTGGTATTCTACAAAAAATTATTTTTCTCTTCGCATACATCATGAAAAAGACGCTAAAACTCTCAGGAGCGGAAAGCTTAGCAGCAGCAGGGAATATCTTTCTTGGACAAACTGAATCCCCTCTATTAGTCAAGCCATATATTGACAAAATGACCAAGTCTGAACTNCTTTGCCTAATGTCNGGTGGAATGGCTACAATAGCTGGTGGCGTTTTAGCAGCATATATTGGTTTTCTTGGAGGAACAGACCCTGCTCAACAACTATTCTTCGCTAAACATTTGCTAGCTGCCTCAGTAATGTCAGCGCCGGCTGCAATTGTTCTATCTAAAATTCTATTGCCTGAAACTAATATTGTAAATGAAGACATGTCAATNTCTAGTGAAAAATTAGGATCTAACTCACTTGAAGCAATTAGTATTGGAACTTCACAAGGAGTAAAATTAGCAATTAATGTTGGTGCAATGCTACTAGTTTTTATAGCTTTTATTACAATGACAAATTATTTTCTTAAAGATTTTATTGGAGAATTAATGAATATTAATAATTTGATAGCAGAGTTTACTTTAGGTCAATACAATGGTCTAACGTTAGAATTTATTTTAGGTTATTTACTAGCACCTCTTACATGGCTAATGGGAGTTTGTAAAGAAGATATGGTTCTAGTTGGTCAATTATTAGGAGAGAAAACTATACTAAATGAATTTGTTGCATATATTTCTCTTTCAGAACTAAAAGAAACAGGTAAATTTTTTGAGGAAAAATCAATTATTATAGCAACATATATTTTGTGTGGTTTTGCAAACTTTGCTTCAATTGGAATTCAAATTGGAGGAATAGGGTCACTAGCCCCGTCAAGAAGAAAAGACCTATCTCAACTTGGAATACTTGCGTTAATTGCAGGAACATTAGCATCATTACTAACTGCTGTAATTGTAGGCGCAATAATTTAATTAAAAAATGAAACAATATTTAGATTTAATGAGTCATGTTATGAGTAAAGGTACTCTCAAAACTGATAGGACTGGAACAGGTACAAAAAGTGTATTTGGATATCAGATGAGATTTGATCTATCTCAAGGATTTCCGTGCATAACAACTAAAAAACTTCATTTAAAATCTATAATTCATGAACTCTTATGGTTCCTAAAAGGAGATACAAATATTAAATACCTTAAAGATAATGGTGTTAGAATTTGGGATGAATGGGCAGATGATAATGGTGATCTAGGTCATGTTTATGGATATCAGTGGAGAAATTGGCCTGCTCCAAACGGAGAACATATTGATCAAATTAAAAAAATCATAGATCAAATTAAAAATAATCCTAACAGCAGAAGAATAATAGTAAGTGCATGGAACGTTGGAGAGATTGAACAAATGGCTTTACCTCCTTGCCATGCATTCTTTCAATTCTATGTTGCAGATGGCAAACTTTCTTGTCAATTATATCAAAGAAGTGCTGATATTTTTCTTGGGGTCCCATTTAATATAGCATCATATGCACTTTTAACAATGATGGTTGCTCAGGTATGTAATCTTCAATTAGGAGATTTCNTTCATACATTAGGTGATGCACACATATATTCAAATCATTTTGAGCAAACAGAACTACAATTAAGCCGAGAAACAAAAACACTTCCCAAAATGAAAATTAACAGCAAAATCAAGAATATTTTTGATTTTAGCATTGAAGATTTTGAGTTAGAAAATTATCAAAGTCATCCACACATTAAAGGAAAAGTTGCCATTTAAAGAAAAAAGTATAATGAAAAAAATAACAATATTAGGAGCTGGATTAGTAGGTGGTGTTATGGCTGAAGATCTAGCAAAAAATCATAATGTCACATCCATTGATATTTCACAAAAAAATCTTAATAAGTTAAAAAATAAAAAAATAAAAACAATTTGTGCAGATGTTTCTGACACCCCTATTCTTGAAAAATTAATTCAAGACTGTGACTTAGTAGTTGGAGCAGTTCCTGGTTTTATGGGTTATAAAATGATGCGTGATGTAATAAATGCTGGTAAAAATATTGTTGATATATCTTTTTATCCAGAAGATCCATTTGGGCTAGACAAATTAGCTAAAGACAAAAATATTATTGCTATTATGGATTGTGGAGTTGCACCTGGAATGGGAAATATAATTTTTGGACATCATAACAATAATATGGAAATAACTGATTATGAATGTCTTGTTGGTGGTCTGCCAGTAAAAAGAGAATGGCCATATGAGTACCAAGCAGTGTTTTCTCCTATTGATGTAATTGAAGAGTATATACGTCCTGCAAGATTTGTTCAAAATAGTNAATTAATAACAAAAGAGGCATTGTCAGAAACAGAACTTATAGAATTTGATGAAATAGGAACTCTAGAAAGTTGGAATTCTGATGGACTTAGAAGTTTAATTAAAACAATGCCACATGTCCCAAACATGATTGAAAAAACTCTTAGATATCCAGGATGTGTTGAATATTTAAAAGTTTTAAGAGCAAGTGGATTCTTCTCATATGACAAAATCAAAGTAGATGGACATGATATAAGACCAATTGATGTAACATCCAAGCTTTTATTTCCAAAATGGGAAATGAAAGATGGTGACAGAGATTTTACTATTATGAGAATTATTATCAAAGGAATTGAAAACAATAAGAGTACAACATATCAATATAATTTATTGGATAGATATGAGAATGATACAATTTCAATGGCTAGAACAACTGGATTTACTTGCACAGCAGTAGCAAATTTAGTTTTGGATAAAAAATATACTACAGTTGGAATATCACCTCCTGAGTATTTAGGGGGACACTTCCANGATGTAAAAAATTATTTAGAAGCCAGAAATGTAAAATATAAATTTAAAAAAATCAATGATTAGATCTATAATAGTTGCAGCATGCGAGAATAACGCTATAGGTGCCAATAATGACTTAATTTGGAGACTACCAATAGATATGAAGTTCTTCAAAGATAAGACNAAAGGACACCATGTAATAATGGGGAGAAAAAACTTTGAATCAATTCCTCACAAATATCGTCCGTTACCAAACAGAGAGAATATTATTGTTACACGAAGCAAAGAATATNAAGCAGAGAATTGTTTGGTTACAAATACTTTAGAAGAAGCAATAGAAATAGCAAATAATAATAATGAAAAAGAACCTTTTATCATTGGAGGCGGAGAAATATATAAACTTGCTATAGAAAAAAATCTTGTTGATAGAATTTATCTGACAAGGGTTCATCACAAATTTGAGGGAGATACATTTTTCCCAAAACTATCAAACGATTGGATAGAAACAGATAAAAGGGAGTTTTTTAAAGATAAAGAACATAAATTTGATTTTACTTTTTATATTTATGAAAAGAAAAAATAATTTAAAATGAAAAAAACAATTTTATTTTTTAACATTTTTTTACTATCACTGTCATCATGTGTAGATGAAAAAGTTTTAAACCCTGTAGAACAAATAAACCTACAGTCAAGCAGAGATTATCTACTTTCTGAAAATTTATTTAATCATATTTATAGATCAATCGAAGAAGGTTTTATTTATAATGGTCAAGCCAAAAATTGCCCATCATACACATTATTAAACCAAAATATAAATAATTCTGACACATTAATTATTGATTTTGGTGAAGAAAACTGCTTACAATTTGGACAATTAAAACGTGGGCAGATTATTTGTACATTTAATGAAAAATATCATACATCAGGCTCAATTATCAATACAACTTTTAGTCAGTTTTATATCAATAATATATTAATAGAAGGAAATTTAGAATTGAGCTGTTTAGATAATAATTTATATCAACTTGAAATATCAAATACAAGTTTAACAACTAACTATGGCGTTATAAACATTAATGCATCATTAGAAAAGCAGATGATAAATGGTCAGAACAGTATTTATAACTATTTAGATGACATATACTTAGTTAATGGAAATATTTCTGGAAACTCATCAAATGGAAATTCTTTTGATATTTTAATTTCCGATCCAATTACATATGATCTAAGCTGCTTTCTAAGCAGTAGCTGTATTACACAATCTGGACAAGCAATAATTACTCCAAATAATTATGAAAATAGATTAATTAAATACGGTTTCTCTGGATGTGATTGTGATATAATTGTTGAATACAATAATGAAACAACACTTATTATATTAGATTAAGCTACTTTAAGATTATTATTTTCTAGTGTAGTTAATTGATTCTTAATAAATTCTTTAGAAATTATTAATTCCTTTTTAGAATCATCAGACGGTATCTGGTACATAGCATCTAACATTATTTTCTCACAAATTGATCTTAATCCTCTAGCTCCTAATTCAAACTCTAACGCTTGATCGACAATTAAACCTATAGCATCACTTTCAAATTTTAATTTAACCCCGTCAAGCTCAAACAACTTAATGTACTGCTTAGTAATTGCATTTTTGGGTTCAGTTAAAATTAATCTTAGAGCTTCTTTATCCAATGGATTTAAATATGTTACAACTGGCATCCTTCCTATCAGCTCTGGAATTAAACCGAATGATTTTAAATCTTGTGGAGAAATATATTTTAAAAAGTTAGAGTCATCAATCTTGTTATCTTTTTTAGCTTTAAAACCGATAGCACTTGAATTAAGTCTTGATGCAATATTTTTTTCAACACCATCAAAAGCACCGCCACTTATAAATAAAATATCTTTTGTATCAAGCGCAATCATCTTTTGATCTGGATGCTTTCTTCCTCCCTGAGGAGGAACGTTTACAATTGTTCCCTCTAATAATTTTAACATAGCTTGCTGCACTCCTTCTCCACTAACATCTCTAGTTATTGAAGGATTATCACTTTTTCTAGCAACCTTATCTATTTCATCAATAAAAACAATACCTATTTTAGCTTTTTCAACATCATAATCAGCAGCCTGTAATAATCTTGATAGAATACTTTCAACGTCCTCTCCAACATATCCTGCTTCTGTAAGAACAGTTGCATCGGCAATACAAAAGGGAACATTTAATAGCTTTGCAATTGAACGAGCTAATAAAGTTTTACCAGTTCCAGTTCGACCAACCATTATGATATTGGACTTCTCTATTTCTACATCATTTTCAGAAATATTTAATTGTGTAATTCTTTTATAGTGATTATAAACCGCAACAGATAAAACTTTTTTAGCAAATTCTTGCCCAATAACAAAATCATCTAGATGTGATTTTATCTCTGCAGGCTTTAGTAGATTAAATTCTTGAGGTTCTTTTTGATTTGATTTGGCATCTTGCTCAACTATTTTATGAGCTTGCTCTATACAAGAGTTACAAATATGGGCGCTAGCTCCTGCAATTAAAATATCTGTATCATGCTTATTTGTACCACAAAATGAACATTGTATAGAGTTTTCAGAACTCATTATTTTCTTTTTAAAACCTCATCTATCATTCCGTATGCCTTTGCTTCTTCAGAAGTCATCCAATAATCTCTGTCACTGTCTTTCCAAACCTCTTTAAATGATTTACCAGAATGTTCAGAAATTATTTGGTAAAGCTCATTCTTTAACTTTTTAATTTCATTAGCAGTTATTTCAATATCTGAAGCTTGACCATGAGCTCCACCAAGAGGCTGATGAATCATTACTCTTGAGTGCTGCAGAGCTGTTCTTTTACCTTTAGCTCCAGCGCATAATAAAACTGCCCCCATAGATGCTGCCATTCCAGTACAAATTGTAGAAACATCTGGGTTAATATATTGCATAGTATCATAAATTCCTAAACCAGCATAAACACCTCCTCCAGGTGAATTTAAATAAATTAGAATGTCTTTCTTTGAATCTACAGACTCTAAAAAAAGCAATTGTGCTTGAATGATATTTGCTACATAATCGTTAATAGGTACTCCTAAAAAAATTATTCTATCCATCATAAGTCTAGAAAAAACATCCATACTTGCGACGTTCATTTGTCTCTCTTCTATAATTGTAGGAGATATATAGTTGCCATGCATAGACGTGAATTGGTCAATGTGAAGGCTATTAATCCCTTTGTGTTTTGTAGCGTATTTCTTAAATTCTGCTGAATAGTCCATAATATATTTTTATTTTTCTGATGCTAATTTAACAAAATCATCATAAGAAATTGATTTATTTTTAAGTTTGAAAATTTCTTTATATATAACTAAAGTTCTTTCATCAAAAAGTTGATCAGATATTTTTTTTCTTTCATCATCATTTTTCAAAATATTTTCAGAAATATCTAAGAGTTGTTTTTCATCAGTAGATGCTTGTCCATATTGCTTCATTTGAAAAGCAACCATCTTCTTAGTGTGTTCTAATAAATCTTCATTATTTATCTTAATTTCATGCTCTTCTAAAATTTTATTTTCAATTAATTGCCATTTTAGACTTTTAGAATACATATCATATTCTTGTTCTACTTGTTCCATTGTTAAAGGCTTTTCTGATGTTTTTACTAACCATCTTTTTAAAAACTCATCCGGAAGTTTAAGCTTAGTTTTATTTACAAAAAATGTAACAACATCATTTTTTAACATTCTATCACTCTCAACAATAAATGAATTTTCTGCTTCTTCTTTTATTTTTGCTTTAAATATTTTAACATCTTTTATAGATTCTTCTTTATAAACTTTAGCAAAAAGTTCTTCATTTAGTTCTGAAGGNGCTAATCTATTAACTTGCTTAACTGTAAATTGAAAATCTTCTGAAACAAGACCTTTTAGTTCATCTGCAGAAATATTTAACATCGCAGCAAGATCAGTTTGGTTTGTAAAAGTACTCACCACATTTAAAATAAGATTATCGTCTTTCTTTAATCCAAGGAATTTTTTCTGATTTTTTTTATCTTCAATAACATCGATAGAAACAGTTGCATCATTAGAAATTCCATTTTTCATTAAAACACCATTAACATCAAGTTGATTAATTGCACAAAAAACCATATCTCCCTTCTCAGAAACTTCAGGATTACTCATTTTGCCATATCTTTTAGCTATATCAGTACAATAATTGTCAACTAATTTCTCTTCAGCTTTAATATTATAATAATCTAAAGAATCTTTTCCACTTAGTTTCACATCAAANTCCGGNGCTAAACCAATTTCATATTCAAATTTAAAATCTACTGAATTAACCCAATCAATTTCTTCGCTACTCATTGGCATAGGACTTCCTAAAACTCTTACCTTTTTATCAGTAATATGCTTGTAAAGTTGATCTTGAATCATTTTATTAACTTCATCAACAACAATAGATACTTTATATTGCTTGGAAATAATAGACATNGGTGTTTTTCCTTTTCTAAATCCAGGAATAACAGCATCTTTTCTATATTTCTTTAATGCAGCATCTACTTTTTCTATGTAGTCTGATTCTTCAACCTCTACTATAATTGAGGACATCATATTTTTAACTTTGCTTTGTGTAATTTTCATCAGATTTTATATTTAATGGTCGCCAAAAGTACGTTTAATTCTAATAAATAAATAATAATAAAAAAACTCTATTTACATAGAGTTCTTTTAGTGCGGGTAAAGGGAGTCGAACCCCCACGCCTTGCGGCACTAGCTCCTAAGGCTAACGCGTCTACCAATTCCGCCATACCCGCAATGGGTGGCAAAGATATTATTTTTTAACATTTAATCATTAAACCTAAAGTAAAGATTTTTTATATAAGTTTTTATTTATTTTTGTTAAACAATAAAAAACATATAATTAGAATGAGTTTATCAATAAAAGGAAAGTTAAGTAGAAAATTAAGTGTAGAAAGTGGAACTTCAAAAGCTGGAAAAGAATGGAAAAAGCAATCTTTTTTAGTTGATACGGGAGAACAATATAACCCAGAGGTATGCTTTCAACTATTTGGAGAGGATAAAATACAAATGTTAAATAGTCATCAAGAAGGAGACCAAGTGGAGGTTTCATTCAATTTATCTTCAAGAGAATACAATGGAAGATACTTTCATAATATTGATGCTTGGAGAATAGAAACGTTAGCGGCAGGTTCNAGCTCGGAGAACAAAATGCCAGAGGCTCCTTCATTTGAGAATTCTGACAATCCAGATGATGACCTTCCTTTCTAAAAAAAATGTCATTTTCTCATAAGTTAGAAAAGTTATTTAAACAAAGTCTTCCTGCTCCTTTTACAATAGCAGTTATTTTAACTTTTATAACTTTCTCACTTGCACTTCTTATTACTAATAGTGATAATCAAAGTTCAAATTTCATAAATATCTTAACATATTGGGAAAAAGGAATTTGGAATCCTGACCTATTAGTATTTGCAATGCAAATGATGTTAATGCTTGTACTTGGTCATACCTTAGCTCTTACAAAACCTATTCACTATTTAATAACTAAAGCTACATTACAGTGCACTAACACACCAAAGGCTGCTGCTATAGTAACTTTCTTCACAATAATTGTTTCATTATTTAACTGGGGTTTAGGACTAATATTTGGAGCAATTTTTGCTCGTAAAGTAGGAGAACATTTTTCAAAAGAAGGCAAAATTATAAACTACCCGTTAATTGGTGCTGCGGGTTATTCTGGCTTAATGGTTTGGCATGGTGGAATTTCTGGATCTGCTCCTATTAAAATTGCTGAAGCTGGACATTTTCTTGAAAATAAAATAGGAGTAATTTCTCAGGGAGAAACTATCTTTTCACTAATGAACATTTCTGTAAGCTTATGCCTAATTATAATACTACCAATTTTAATGTATTGGATTGGAAAAATAAATCCAGGAAAAATTATAACGCTTAAATTAAAAGATGAAAGCAGAACACTAAAAATTGAAGGAGCAGAACACTTAGATCATTCAAAGATTCTAGCATATCTATTTGGAGGTATGATAATTAGTATTAGTCTCTATAATTTTATTTTTCAATCAAATTATATGTCATTTAGTTTCTTAACACCTAATTATATTAATCTACTCTTACTTGGCTTAACTATTATCATGCATAAAAGTTTTTATAATTTCTTAAATGCGGTAGACAAAGCAATTTCTGGTGCTTCAGGGATTTTGATTCAATTTCCAATTTATTTTGGTATAATGGGAATAATGAATCATTCTGGCATGGTAGATATTATGTCGGAAATATTCGTTAGTATTTCAAATAAAACAACATTACCAGTTTTCACATTTATAAGTGGGGCAATTGTAAATATTTTTGTTCCAAGTGGAGGTGGTCAATGGGCAGTTCAAGGACCAATTATTGTAGAAGCTGCTATTAAATTAGGTGTCGAAATACCAAAAAATATTATGGCCTTAGCCTATGGAGATCAATTAACCAATATGCTACAACCATTTTGGGCTCTACCGCTATTAGGTATTACAAAGCTAAAAGCAAGAGAAATTATTCCTTATACTCTTATAATAATGTGTGCCGGAATAATAATTTTCGTTAGTGCTTTAATGATTTTCTAGTATTTTTTTGCTAGTACTTAACATCAAAAGCATCTCGAATACCATTACCTAAAATCATAAATGAAAGCACCAATAGCATTATCGCAATACCTGGAAATACTGCTAGATAAGCTTTATTCATAACAATATAAGAATAGTGATCTTTTATTATACCTCCCCATGTAGGGAATGGAGGTTGAGCACCAATTCCAAGAAACGAAAGTCCTGCTTCAATTAATATTGCCGATGCAAAATTAGCTGCAGAAATAACAATTACAGGACCAATTATATTTGGTAATATGTGTTCTTTTAAAATCCGAAAAGACTTATATCCTAAAACTTGAGCTGCCTGAACATACTCAAGTTCTCGTACGGCTAAAACTTGTCCTCTCACAATTCTTGCCACCTCTACCCACATTGTTAAACCAACGGCTATAAATACTTGCCAAAAACCTTTTCCTAAAGCAAGCGTAATAGCAATAACCATAAGTAATGTAGGAATCGACCATACAACATTTATCAGCCACATTATAACATCATCCGTTCGTCCTCTAAAATATCCAGCAACAAGGCCAAGAGTTAGACCAATTAATACAGAAATAAAAACTGCAACGAGTCCTATCGACAAAGAGACTCTAATACCATAAATTAATCTACTAAAAAAATCTCTTCCAAATTTATCTGTACCTAACCAAAAGGTTCTAGTTTCAAATTTGTATTCTCCAATAAACTTATTTTCAACTAAAGAATTAAATTTCTTATACACACACCCATCTTCAATCTTATTAAATGATTGTACGGGGATCATTTTACAATTATTTATTTTGCCAAAAAAGAAAGATTTTATAGATGATGAAGATTCAATACACTTAACGTCAATAGATAAAAAATCAATCTTAGAAAATGGAGGGAGAGTTGCTAATTCAAGATTCATTTCATTAGCCATTGGAGTTTTATCAGGAATAATTTGATATGTAAATATTGATAAAAAAAAACAAAGAGCAATAAAGAACAAGGCAAGCAAAGATGATTTTCTACCTTTAAACCTTTTCCATATAATTTTATTTATTGAATCGCTTGTCATCTACTATATTTTCTTTTTTTCCATTTGAAAGTTTTAAATTGTGAAATAAGGCTGATAAAAATAATATATGATGAATAAATAATTTGAAACGGAAAAATCCATTTCAACAAATCTTTTCTTTTAAAGAAAGAAACAACCTTTCTTAATAAGTAAAAGTCAACTATACTCTTAAAAAGAAAAAACATAATAAAAATATAAATTAAATTTAAATTATAAAATGAAATTATTAATAATAAAACAGACAATACATTAACTAAAAAAACTATAATAGATATATAAATCGAATATAAATCTTTAAAAGAAGTTGTTTTAGCTGCCCATCTTTTTCTTTGATTTATAAAATCTTTAAGACTACTGAATGAATGTGTAAATACAATAGCNCGGTAATCAGCTTGAAATATTATTGACAAAGGATATNTTTTTTTAATACTATGCAATAAAAANACATCATCACCTGAGGCTATAGATGTATCTAAAAAAGAACCAACCTCAAGNTAAGCTTCTCTTTTATAAGCCATATTTGCTCCGTTACAGAAAATTGGCTTATTTATTCCTATAGCACCNGCACCTGAGCCAATGAGAGACAAAAACTCCAAACATTGAAGTTGATGAAATATTGATTTATTTTTAAAGAACGTAACTGGACCAGAAACAAGTTTAATGTTTTTATTTGCAAAATCAGAAACCATTGCCGTAATCCAATCAGAATTTATTCGGCAGTCAGCATCTGTGGATAAAATTATTTCTGCAGAAGAAAAAGAAATACCGTGATTAATAGCATTTTTTTTTCCAAATTTATTTGTTGGCATTTGCTTAACAATTAAATTAGAATATTTTTCTTGATACGTTTTTATCAAATAAAGGGTATTATCATCAGAGTGATCATCTACAATTATAATATTATATAATTCTTGAGGAAATTTTTGGCTTGAAAGGTCGTCGAGTAGATTTATAATATTTGGTTCTTCATTTCTTACTGCAACAACAACACTAACTGTTGTGTGAAATATATTTGACTCTTCTTTAAGATTATTATCCCAACCCTTAGAAAAAGAAATTATTGAATAACAATATAAAAGCAGTGAAAGAATTATAAATAAAAGAATCACTTTCTAAAAAAATTTAAATTAAAAACAAAGTAAATTCCGATTAATGAAGGGATTACTAAATTAATAATCCAAAGAAGTAAAGTAGAAGAAAATACACCTATTGAATTAATTGTAAATAGACTAAATACATATATAGCAACTGAACCTCTAACTCCAATCTCTGCAACAACAATTGTGGGAATAATAGAAACAAAAAGAAAAATCAGCATAACTGATAACATCGAATGAAAAGTGCTAGAGTCAATTTCAAAAACATTTAATAGAATTAAAAATTGTATTGAGAAAACAATATATCTTGAAAAAGAGAACAAAAGTATATTTGTAAGTTCACTTGAATTATAGATAGTAAAAGTTTGAATATATTGTTTAAACCTATTTATATATTTATTCAAATTAAAAAATGAAATAAAAGAGTGTACATTATAAAAGAAATAAAAAATAAATACATTCAATAAAAATAGAAGTAAAAAAACTAAAAGTTTAAATTTACTAATAGCACTAAATAATACTTTTGATTCAAATAGAAGTTCTGATAATATTATAAAAGAAATTGATCCAAATAAAATAGTAATCAATAACTGTGACATACTTCCAATAAAAGTAATAATTACACCTTTCAAGCGATCAGCTTTTTCTAAATAAAAAACTCTACCACCATATTCTCCAACTCGATTTGGTGTGAAAGAGGAAACTGTAATTCCTGCAAAAACAGCTTTTAGGGATGTATAGATGCTTACTTTTTCAATTTTAGAGATCATATACCTCCACTTCAGTGCCTCAAGAAACCAATTTAAAAACATTAGAAATAAAACTATAACTATTAAAATAATATTATCAGTGATTAATTTGAAAAATAAACTTTTATCAAAATTTACAATATCATTTTTAAGTACTAACTCTTTATATAAAAAATATAAAGAAAAAACTACTATTCCTATTTTTATTAAAAAGCTAAGTGTCTTTTTAAAATTCATTAATTAGATTTGTATACAATAATACAAGAAAGGAATTGATTAAAGATAAAATAATTTTAGGAATAGACCCTGGAACAACTATAATGGGTTATGGACTAATTCATATTAAAGGAAAAAAAATTGAATTAATTAATATGGGTGTTTTACATTTATCTAAACTAGCTTCACATGAACTTAAGTTAAAAAAAATCTTTGAAAGAACTCTTCAACTAGTTGAAGAATACAAGCCTGATGAATTTGCTGTAGAGGCACCTTTCTTTGGTAAGAATGTTCAATCAATGCTGAAATTAGGAAGAGCGCAGGGTGTAGCAATGGCTGCTGCCTTATATAGAGATGTTCCAATATTTGAGTATAGCCCAAAAAAAATAAAAATGGCTATTACTGGAAATGGAAATGCAAGCAAAGAACAAGTAGCATCAATGCTTCAATCTCTAGTTAAAATAGAAGAATTACCAAAACATCTAGATGCAACNGATGGATTAGCAGCTGCTGTATGCCATCACTTCCAAAGAAAAGATGCTTCAAGTTCAAAAAGTTATACCGGTTGGAAAGCTTTTTTACAGGATAATCCAAAAAAAATCAAATAGCTGATTTAATAAGTTCAGAGATATCGTTCATCTGATTATTAGAAAGGTTAAGCTTTGGTAAAGAAAAATTAATTTCCTCTACACTATCCATAGGTATCAAATGAATATGAGCATGAGGAACTTCTAATCCAATAACTGCTATTGCTATNCTCTTACATTTCAATACTTTTTTCATAGCAATAGATATTTTTTTAGCGAATAACCATAACTCTAAATATTCATNNCTTTCAATATCAAAAATATAGTCAATTTCTTTTTTTGGGANTACTAGAATATGACCTTTTTTTAGAGGAAANGCATCAAGAAACGCTAGATGCTTATTNTCTTCTAAAATCTTAAATGATNGAATTTCATTTTTAATAATTTTAGAAAAGATAGTTGACATTTTAAAGTCTTGAAATATTTATAATTTCAAAATTTACAATTCCATTTGGCACCTGAATTTCAACAACTTCACCTACTTTTTTTCCTAAAAGACCTTTACCTATTGGTGATGATGCAGAGATTTTCTTTTCAGCTAAATTAGCCTCAGACTCTGAAACAATAGCATACGACATCTCCATATTGTTTTTAGGATTTTTTATAGTAACCTTTGTAAGTAAGCTTACACTATCAGTACTCAATTGACTTTCATCAATAACACGTGAATTACTTAAATCATTTTCTAGTTTTGAAATTCGTGCTTCTAGCAGACCTTGAGCCTCTTTTGCAGCATCATACTCTGCATTTTCTGACAAATCTCCCTTATCTCTAGCTTCGGCAATTTGATTAATAATATGGGGCCTATCTACAGTCTTAAGAGTATGTAATTCTTTTTTAAGATTATCATATCCATTCTGTGAAAGATATATTGTTGCGCTCATCACTTAAAAAATAATTAATAGGTTAATTACTATAAGAACAATAATTGCAACTGCAATTTGGATTTTAGAAAAGTATTTATTCATAATAAATTATATTAATAAGGTTTTAAAAATATAAATCTAGCTTGTAATATTACTAAAGATTTATTCTTGCTCCAATAGCATGAGAACCTTGAAATGGATCAGTATGTCTATATGAATAGTCTAAACCAAAAGAACTTCCGTTACCCATTGGTAGTTCAACAGTAAAACCTGCAGATGGGCCTCTTAATGCAGTTGTTCTGGTTGAAGGATCATTAATACCTTCTTCATAAGTATACCCAGCTCTAATCATTAAATAATCTTTATATGAATATTCACCCCCTAATCTATATTGATCTTTTTGAAATGAGTTGGATGTAAATGCTCCTGCCCCTGTTAATCTATGGTCTTCAACAATAAAATCATAAGATAACCCAATGTTTAATAAAGCTGGTAATTCAAACTCTGACGATCTCTGTTCAGCAGTCATTTCATAATTAGGATTTAAATAATTTCTAAAGGATAGTCCATCTCCAGCAAATGACATTCTAGGGCCAACATTCTTTAAAGAGATACCAAACTTTAAATTATCTTTCTCCCCAGTTACATATTGTATACCTGCATCTAAAGCAACTCCATTAGCTCCAACATTTGAAATTTGTTCTGAAATCATTTTAATTGTCATACCACCATAAATACTATTTGAGAATATTTTTGAATATGACATACTTATGTTCATATACTTAGGAGAAAAAGTTCCAATACCTCCATCGGGAAGATCAACTGTGGTTATCTCTATTTCTCCAAAATTCATATTCATAACGGCAAAACCTAAAACTCCTGACTCTCCCATTTTTTGAGCAAAACCAAAAGTACTGATATTACTTACTGAACTATTTGCATCAAACATTTTACCTCCATATTGAAGCCAAGATGTCTGAGAAAATATAAGTTCTGTTTTCTTAGTAAAAGCAAGGCCTGCAACATTAGAAAAAATTCCTTCAAGACCTTTAACTCCAGCAACATTAGCATCAGCCCATCCAGATGTTCTTGCCCAAGGGTTTATTAATAATTCTGAAGCTCCTGCTTGTCCGGCTCTTTGTTCATTACCGGCAAACATTTCTCCACCAAAAAGTAAACATGCTACCATCAGGGATACTTTTAATAATCTACTAATTTCTTTCATATTCATAATATTTATTTTCGCTATTATTTTTTTTAGAATGTATCTAAATCAATTGGACGTAAAGCGCCAAACCATTTAATTACCTTATTTTTCTTTTTACCATTAATATAAGTTTCAACGTGAATAACATACATTCCACTTGCAATTGGGATTCCAAAATCATTTTTCAAATCCCAATCTATAGAAGTAACAGCATCATCTTTCTTTAGCTCTCTTACAAGTGTACCACTTACAGTAAATATTTTAATTGTTGCAACCTGTGGGAGATTTGTTATTTTAACTCTATTATCAAGCTGATTTACTTCATAGCTTGAGTAACCATAATAAGGATTAGGAACAACATTAATCATATCTAAAGCACTCTTAGCAACTCCTGCGTCTCCTTTTACAGCAACTATATCATCAGTACTGAAATTATATATAGGATTAAATGAATTTAATGGATTATATCTTACAACTCTCCCCTTACTACTTCCACCAAAAGAAGTTGTTGAAGCTTGGAAGACATCACCGGGCTCATAAGTGTTACCATCATGAGTAATTGATTTCCCTCCCCATGTTGTAGGTGAATTCTCATAAGCTACTACGTATGTTTCTCCAATTACTAATGCATCATTTTTCGTTAGAATATCTCCAGGATTAGCTGTTTCATATTGTTTGTAAGGCTTAGAAACTCTTAATTTAACTTTAGCATCATTTGTAAGTAAAGTTCTTCCAGGAGCTAATAAAGGCATTCCAACCCAAGTACAATTTTTAAATACTTTCCATTTGCCGACTCCATTATCATCATCTAAAAGTTGATTATAAATCCACTCACATTCATCATAATTTGGACTATTATCTACATCTGAGAAAGAACCATTTACATAATCTTCAGTTCCTTTTACCCAAGATTGGCCATTTATAACATAAACAAAATGTTTACCTCCTAGAAGATAATTTCCTCCGGAAAATGTTTGAGTAGCAGCATCATATTGAGGAAATTCATCTGTTACAATATTTGAAGTAGGGTTCCACTTCATATCATTTCCATTATCACTTGTTAGCCAAGAATCTTCAGCAAATACGATATTTAGCCTTTCACCAGTTTCAATATCGATAGCATATCCAGGGAACCATCCCATTCCTTTTCTTCCAGAACCATCATTTTCTCCTTCTTTATTAACTGAATTTTCCTGTCTTAATCCCATTTTAACTGCTCCACCAATAGCAAGATTTGGATCTTCTTGAGCTTCAACAATAACAGCTCTAGACCATTTAGTTTTGTCGTCAGTAAAAATTATATCAACTGAATTTAAAGTTTCCATTTTTGCTTGTGAGGTAATAGAACTACTGTGACCTGGACCATCTTGAAAATATGATGCAAATCTATAAGGAGACCATGTTCCTCCAGTTATTTCTTGACCTCCAAAAAGAGAAAAATTTACTGTTTGCTCAATTGCTCCCTCATATATTCCACTTGGATCATCGGTTTGAGAATAATCACTTAATAAACCGTTTGTAGCATTAGTATAAGATCCTGATCTAATCCAATTTAATCCCCAAACACTAAAAAATGCAGATTCATCATCTCTATCTGGAACACCACTTAACCATCTATCATTAATATTTTCAAATTCTATTTCACTAGAAAGTAATCCATTATTATCAATGTTAGCAGGGTCTGATCCAGGCTCAGATGCTTGCTTAACTTTTATATTTAGTCCTAGCGGCTCAACATATTTTTCACTTCCTACTAATAATGATTGATTTGATGACCCTATAACATTACCACTATTTTGATCACTTAATTCCCAATTGTTATATGAGATTATACTAGTACCACTAAATTCAGGATTAAACAACTTAAGTGTGTAATCTCCTTGAGGAATTTTAACAGGATCTACAACTGAAATTGAAACTGGTCCATTACCAGCTACATATGTAGGATTAAAAGATCTTGCATCAGAATTATTTAGAATTTCTGTAACAGAAGCCTCTGTTAACTCTAAAGAATTACCTCCATTTCCTCTTCCTTCTATTCTTGTAATTTCAACTCCATCTCCATATGCAGCGCTAAGTGAAGTTCCACCAGCATCTGGCTCAGTGAAATGTGGAATAGCTGAGTAAACTTTTATATTTCTTCTTCCTCCAATATAAGGTTGATTTCTTCCGTCATATTCAGAAGAATTTACATCATATGGATCTGCATTTTCTTCAGCTCTATTGTAACCGTATGCAATAGATGTAAAGTAGTATGTTTTATGATTTACAAGTCTTGTATTACCTAATGCAAACTTATCTTCAGTAATTTGAAAAGAATATTGAATACCCTCATCTACAGAACCAATCACTCCATCACTTAAAACTGAACTAACTTCTTCTACTGGAGTATATACTCCTAGTAAAGGGTCTAAATATTGATTTACAATTCCAGTTGTAGTATCATTAATATCAGATCTAAACACTAATCTTGCTAAGTCAGGATCATCTAAATCGGTAACAGAAACGGTATTATTTTTAATTTGATAAACTAAATACCCTTGAAATTTGTAGGCTGAATCAGTTAAAATATTGGCAGGCTTAGTAATATAAGGATCTTTTTCAGCGTAGCTTTCATTTATATTATTGGATGCTCCACTATTTGAAATTGTAAAAATTAGTTCTTTGTCTAGCTCTCTTACAGTTAAGTCTGGAGCATCAGGACCATTTAGAATATTAAAATTATTATCAAATAAAGCTTGTGCCTCTCTATCATAAATTTTTACAAGTGCAATAGAAGCTGTTTGACCACCAGATTTTGCACGTGCCCACACAACGCCAGTTGTTATCTCGTTTACTGCTCCAGGCTGGAGTGTAAAAGGACCTGCAGACTGTAAAAATCTTCTATCTGCAGGAATATTTCCTGCTGTTTGTTCTGTCCATTCAAGACC
>JGI24540J26637_10000137_pt1 | contig 27400 bp, 22 predicted proteins | sample NorSeaMetagenome_FD_26637 | JGI IMG/M metagenome (IMG submission 26637)
GAAGTGGTGGAATTGGTAGACACGCTAGCTTGAGGGGTTAGTGAGCGAAAGCTCGTGCGGGTTCAAGTCCCGCTTTCGGCACCATATGAAAAAATTAGACACTCATGATTTTATTTATGATTAAAAAGAATTATTGTCATATTCTATGTCAATTGTTATAAATTAATAAAAATATATAATAATTGAATGATNAAAACTCTTAAATATCTGTTTNCATTAATGGCCTTATTGGCTGTGTTAATTTTGATACTCTTAAAGCAACCTTTATTCCAAGATAGATTATTAGAAATAGGTATTAAAAATATGACTGCTCCTGCCTCCTATTTGCCGGCATATGATGCTTTAACAGCAGTTGTTTGCGGATCAAGATCCCCTATCAATGATCCAAATAGAGCTGAGGCTTGTATTTTAATTCAAGCTGGCAATGACATATACATTTTTGATACAGGAAATGGAAGTGCGCAGAACTTAAACAATTGGAATACGCCATGGAATAAGGTTAAAGGAATATTTTATACTCACCTTCATTCTGACCATATTTCAGATATAGCTGATTTTCATCAGGGCACATGGATTAATGGTCAAAGAGATGAAAAACAAAAAATATATGGTCCTGAAGGAATTCAAATGTTGACTGATGGCATTGAGCTTGCTTATACAAAAGATTATTTTTTTAGAAATCAGCATCATGGAGATAAAATTGCCCCATTAAATATTGCTGGCTTTAATACTCATACAGTAGATTTAGAAAATCCCGTTTTGGTTAATGATGGTAATTTAAAAATTACTGCTTATAGCGTCTCACATGATCCAGTTGATCCAGCACTTGGATATAGAATTGATTATAAGGGGCGGTCAGTAAGTATTAGTGGAGACACTATATATGATGAAAACCTCATAAAAAATTCTAAAAATGTTGATGCTTTATTTCATGAGGCTATGTCTGTTGAATTATTAGAAGTTATTAATAAAAATGCTCAGCAAACAGAAAACTTTGTAGTCGAAACTGTTACTGTTGATATTCTTGATTATCACACTCCTATTCTAGATGTAGTCAAAGCTGCAAATGAAGCAAATGTAGGACACTTAGTTTTTTATCACTTACTTCCAGCGCCTAGAATTAACTTAATGGAAGATATTATGTATAGGGGAGTGGATGAGATTAGAGATAATTGGACCTCTGCGCATGATGGAACCATGGTGACCTTGCCAATTGGAACAGAGAAAATAGAAATTTCGTCTGTAAACTAATGTAGTTTGGTTTATTAGCTGGTTGGAATTTCGTTTTCTTGAACTTCGTCAATTAAATTTTCTTCAGGAGCTATGTCTATGTCAAAAGTTTCTTCAGTATTCTGCGACTTTAATATAAATGCTAATGAAAGCACTAAGATCATCCATACTGCTACTAAAATGTAAGTAAGTTTTCCAAGAAACCCAGCGGGTCCGGTTGCACCAAAAACTGAATTAGAAGATCCGCCTCCAAAGGCAGCACCCATATCTGAACCCTTCCCTTGCTGAAGCATCACAAGTATTATAATTGCGACTGCTAATAAAATACTTACAACAGTTATAAAAGTTACCATGCTTATAATCCTCTATTTTTATGTATGTTTGCAATCTCAGCAAACTCTTTTCCATTTAGTGAAGCTCCTCCAATAAGAGCTCCATCAATATATTGTTCTTTAAATAAAACTTCTGCATTCTTGCTTGTAACGCTTCCTCCATATAAAACATTTGGAGTGAAGTTATTTTTAGATGTCGATTGTACTATATCTTTTATAAATTTATGAGTGGCATTTATGTCACTGCTATCAGGAGTCTCGCCAGTTCCAATTGCCCATATAGGCTCATAAGCAATTGTAAAACCATCTGTAAGCTCAAGATCACTCAAAGAATTAATTATCTGCTCTTCTAAAAACTCATTTGTAGTAGCTGCTATATGCTGCTCTTTTGGTTCTCCAATACAAAAAACAACTTGTAGTCCTCTTTCTTGGGCTGCAATTACTTTTTGCCTTAAATCAATATTGCTTTCATGAAAAAGCTCTCTTCTTTCAGAGTGTCCAATTAATGAAAAACAACACCCAACATCAATACAAGCTTCAACCGATATAGCTCCTGTTCTTGCTCCACTTGATGAGTCTACATCTTGAGAGCCAATCTTAAGACCAAGGCCTGAAGCAAGATTGAACATTTGATCAATAAAGATGAAAGGTGGGCAGATAGCTAAATTAGAAATTTCAGAATCATTGATATAATTCTTAAATTCTAAAATCCAGGATTCATTTGATTTTATTGAGCCATTTGACTTCCAATTTCCAATAATAGACAGGCTCATAATTTAAGACTTTGATTTAATAAGCTTTGCAATGTCTTTAGCAAACTTCTTAGCTACAGCTTCTTCAGAAGCTTCGACCATGACTCTGACTAGGCTCTCAGTTCCAGATGCGCGAACTAGGACTCTTCCGACCGTCATATCTGATTCTATATCTTTTATAAATGATGTTATTTCTGAGTCATTAATAATATCTTTATTTTTAACAGGGATATTAATATTAATTTGTGGAAATTTTTTATAGTTCATTAGGACTTCTTTAGGATCTTTTTCTAACATTAGTAAAGAGCTAATTACTTTTAGCGCCGCAATGGTTCCATCGCCAGTACTCACAAGGTCTCTGCAAATGATATGACCTGAGCTTTCACCTCCTAACATCCAACCTTTTTCAGTCAGCATTTTGCTAACATATTTATCACCTACATCAGCTCTTGTAAATTTATACCCTAATTGCTGAATAGCTTTTTCTAATCCAAAATTAGACATTAAGGTTCCCACTACTCCAGACCAAGATCCAGTTCTATTAGGATTTGCATAGGCTAGAATATACAAAAGATCGTCTCCATCTAAGATATTACCCTCTCTATCAATAAGAATAACTCTATCGCCATCGCCATCTAAAGTTACGCCAAAATCAGCTCTATGCTTTAAAACCATCTCCTGAGCAAGTTCAGGATGAGTAGAGCCGCATTCATGATTAATATTAAATCCATCAGGATNAACTCCAAAAGGAATNACTTCTGCTCCAAGCTCTNTAAATACTGCTGGGCTAACTTTATAACAAGCNCCATTAGCACAATCTAAGACTATTCTNAGATTATTAAAAGATATATCTACAGGAACAGTAGACTTACAAAATTCGATATATCTAGCAGTAGATTCATGAAAAGCTTCAGCTTTTCCAAGACTAGAAGTTTCAACTAAATTCAAATCTGATTTAAGTACTTTTTCTATCTTTAACTCAATATCTCTTGAAATTTTGACTCCATTAGCATCAAAAATCTTTATACCATTATCTAAAAAGTTATTATGAGAAGCGCTAATTACGAGACCAAACTGTTTTCTAAAAGTTTTTGTTAGATAAGCAACTCCTGGTGTTGGGATAGGTCCAAGAAGTCTAACATTGATGCCAGCTGCAATAAATCCTGCCTCTAGGGCTGCCTCTAACATATATCCGGATACACGCGTATCCTTACCAATCATAACGCTTTCAAGCCCTTCTTCTTTTAGAACAATACCTGCTGCATGACCGATTTTAAGACAAACCTCAGGTGTGATCTCTGTTTGAACAGGTCCTCTTATGCCATCAGTTCCAAATTTTAAATCCATGATAAGGAATTATAGCTCTTCTGCAGGACCTTTTATTGAAGTTTTAGTAGATTTAGTTTTAGTGGAAGAATCATTATCGTCAGTCCAGTCTTTTGGTGCTCTTGGTTTGGCGCCAGCCATAATGTCATCGATTTGATCCGCATTAATAGTTTCAAACATTAATAATGCTGAAGCCATTTCGTGCAACTTATCTAAATTATCATTTAAAAGCTTTTGAGATCTTGAATAACAAGTATCAATAATCATCTTTACTTCCGAATCAATTATTTTTGAAGTTTCGTCACTTCTTATCGTTGCAGGAGCAGTAGCCGAGCGTCCCAAAAATGGACTCCCCTCATCTTCACCAAACTTTAACGGTCCAAGTACATCAGAAAGACCCCATTTAGTAACCATATTAGTAGCTATATTTGTTGCAACTTCAATATCATTCGAAGCTCCTGTCGTAATACCTTGGGGGCCATTAATAATTTCTTCAGCAATTCTTCCACCATATAAAGCACATATTCTAGATAATAGATATTCTTTGCTTTGCATATATGTATCTTCTTCAGGAAGGAACATGGTTACACCCAAAGCTCTTCCTCTTGGAATGATTGTTACTTTATAAACTGGGTCATGAAGAGGTACTAGTCTCCCAATGATCGCATGCCCTGCTTCATGATAAGCAGTTATTCTTTTTTGTGCTTCACTAAGAATCATAGATTTTCTTTCGGCACCCATCATGATTTTATCTTTAGCTAAATCCAGGTGAGACTGTTCAATTTTGTTATCTTCATAACGAGCTGCAAATAGAGCAGCTTCATTGATTAAATTTGCTAAATCAGCACCAGAGAAACCTGGAGTTCCCCTTGCTATGACCGATGCATCTACATCCGCGGCAAGTGGGACTTTTCTCATGTGAACTTTAAGAATTTGCTCTCTTCCTCTTATATCAGGAAGATCAACTACAACTTGTCTATCAAACCTTCCCGGTCTTAATAGCGCTGGATCAAGAACATCAGGTCTATTAGTTGCAGCAATTACAATAACGCCATCATTGCCTTCAAATCCATCCATCTCTACCAATAATTGATTTAAAGTTTGCTCTCTTTCATCATGCCCGCCGCCTAATCCTGCTCCTCTATGTCTTCCAACAGCATCAATTTCATCAATAAATACAATACACGGAGCTTGTTTCTTAGCCTGTTCAAACATATCTCTAACTCTAGAAGCGCCAACACCTACAAACATTTCAACAAAATCAGATCCTGAAATAGTAAAAAATGGAACTTTAGCTTCGCCAGCAACCGCTCTTGCAAGAAGAGTTTTACCAGTACCCGGAGGCCCTACCATAAGAACACCTCTGGGAATTTTTCCACCTAACTTCTGAAATTTTGTTGGATCTCTTAAAAAATCTACAAGCTCTTGCACATCTTGCTTTGCTTCTTCGCAACCTGCCACATCTTTAAAATTTGTCTTTACCTTCCCACCTTCCATTAACTTAGCTTTGCTTTTTCCAAATGACATAGGGCCACCTTTACCTGACATACCGCCTTGCATTTGCCTCATAAAAAAGAAGAAAATTCCAAGTAAAAGTAATATTGGGAAAGCGCCAACAAGAAGTTGTGACAAGATTGATGGTTGTTCAACTTTTTCGTAAACGGCAATAATTCCATTTTCTTGAATGGCTTTATCTAGCAAATCATCACGTTTAAAAATTGGGTAGTTAGTTTCAAACTTTGAGCCATCTAGCCTGTCGCCAGTAATGGTCATTTGATCACCTTTGTATACAACCTTAGCAACTCTATCAGACAGAACTTCTTGTCTAAATTGAGAATAGCTTATCTGCTCTCTAACATTAGCAGACTCTATGTTGTTAAAAACATACATTAACAATGATCCGAGAATAACCCAAACCATAATATTTCTTAAAAAATTACTGTTCATTCCTTAAAAGCTCCGTATAAATAAATTTCAGCAGATTGTTTCTTCGATGCTGCGGGTTTAAAAGTCTGCACATCATCAAATAAACCCTTCATTTTAGTTCTCAACTTCTTAAGCATATTATTTTGAAACGTCTTAATTATGAAAACACCCTTTGACTTATCTAAATATTCTACAGCAACATCTAAAGTAATGTCATTTAGCTCATAAATATTTGATTCATCAATAACACTTATACCTGTTAAATTGGGGGCTAAATCTGAAATAACAAGATGAAATGAGCCCTTTAATTTAAAAATTTCTTCAGCATTATCAATATCTTCAACTCTTATTTTATGAAAATTGACTCCTTCGATGGGATCAATATCTAATATATCGAGAGCATGAACATTAGCTTCTTTTATTTTATGCTTAATAAATTGAGACCAACCACCTGGTGCAGCACCTATATCAAGAACATTTTTACATCCTTTTAAGGCTTTGGTTTTTTCGATAATTTCCTCTAATTTAAAGACGGCTCTTGATCTGTATCCAAGTTTTTTAGCTTTTAGTCCCCAGTTATCAAGATGCATAATATTTTTTAATAACTCTATATATGACTAACTTTTTCAACCTCATATGAGATGGAGCCAGCTGGCGTCGAAATAGTGACCTCGTCGCCTACATATTTTCCAAGCAACCCTTGAGCAATTGGAGTATCAATTGAAATTAATCCTATCTCGGGATCAGATTCTAAATTACCAACGATTTTATAGGTCACAGACTTATCATNTTCAAAATCAAATAACTTGATTGTTGCTCCAAAAACAACTCTACCAGTTTCAGGTATATCTTTAACATCTATAACTTGAGCATTTGCAAGAGATGATTCTATTTCAGCTATTTTTGCTTCGACCAATCCCTGTAATTCTTTAGCTGCATGATATTCAGCNTTTTCTTTTAGGTCTCCATGGGCTCTAGCTTCNGCAATAGATTCAGAAATTTTTGGTCTTTCTTNAAACTTTAGCTTTGCAAGTCTTTCTTTAATAGCGGCTTCGCCATCTTTTGTTATAGCAGATTTACTCATGATTTTATTATAACAATAGGATGCTACTTTTTATTAATTTCCTGAAGCGATAGATATGACCAGTCAGACTCCAAGCTATTTAGAGCTTCTACAATCGCCAATGCTCCAAACATGGTTGTTGTACAAAAAATCTTATTTTGAAGAGCAGTTTGTCTTATTGAAGCAGAATCATTAATTGATTGTTTGCCCTCAGTAGTATTTATAACTAGATTGATATTTCCATTAACCATTTCGTCAACTATATGAGGCCTACCTTCCATCACTTTATTGACTTTTCTTACTGGGTATCCGATGTTTTTAATATATTGAGCTGTTCGAAGGGTTGCTACTATATCAAATCCTTTATCTATAATTTGGGGTACAAGTTCATCCAGATATTTTTTATCAGACTCTTTAACACTTATAAAAGCTGTACCTTGTCTAGAGAGAGTCTTGTTGGCTGCTTTTTGAGCTTTTGCATATGCTTCTCCAAAATTCTTACCTATTCCCATAACTTCACCAGTTGATTTCATTTCAGGACCTAAAATAGGATCAACTAATGGAAATTTATCAAATGGTAAAACGGCTTCTTTTACAAAATAAAGGTTTTCAGGAAGTTCATTTGAAAAATTTTGATCTAGTAAAGATTTTCCTATCATNGCTTTTGAAGCAGCCATTACNAGTGAACTACTTATAGCTTTTGAGATAAATGGAACTGTTCTTGAGGCTCTTGGATTAACTTCTATTATGTATATGTCTTCGTCTTTTACAGCAAATTGAATATTCATGAGGCCAATAATATTTAATTCTTTTGCTATGTTGATTGATTGGCNTTCCAATTTTTCTATGATTTTAGAGCTAAGATTATATGGAGGTAACGAGCACGCAGAATCACCAGAATGTATTCCTGCTTGNTCTATATGTTGCAATATTCCTCCAATTAAAATATTTACTCCATCAGAAATAACATCTACATCAATTTCTATAGCATCGGTGAGATAACTGTCTAATAAAATTGGTTTTTTATTAGATACTTCAACAGCCTCTTTAAGATAGATTTCTAATTCATTATCATTGTGAACAAGTTGCATAGCTCTTCCACCNAGCACATAAGATGGTCTCACAACAATCGGATAGCCAATCTTTGAAGCGGAAACAAGGGCTTCAGCAGTATTTCTTACTGTTGAATTCATTGGTTGCTTTAGATTTAGTTTTTCTACTAATTCTTGAAATCTTTCTCTATCTTCAGATCGGTCAATAGCATCGACATCAGTTCCAAGAATGTTTACTCCGGCATCTTCAAGAGTGGAAGCTAGCTTTAGTGGTGTTTGTCCCCCGAATTGAATAATTGCTCCGTTAGGATTTTCAATTTCAATGATATCCATAATTTTTTCAGAGGTAATTGGTTCAAAATAAAGTCTATTTGAAACATCATAATCTGTTGAAACAGTTTCTGGATTACAATTGACCATTATGGACTCATACCCCTCTTCTTGCATTGCAAGAGATGCATGAACGCAGCAATAATCAAATTCAATTCCCTGTCCTATTCTATTTGGACCACTACCTAAAACCATTACTTTTTTATTATTTGTTACATTGCTTTCACACTCTCCGCCATAAGTTGAATACATATAACAAGTTGAAGTAAGAAACTCAGCAGCACAGGTATCGACTCTTTTATATACTGGTTTGATTCCATTTTTGATTCTATAAGATCTAATTTCTGCCTCAGAACTACTAATTAATGAAGCTATTCTTGAATCAGAATATCCAATTTTTTTTAAATTGAATAATTCTTCTGATTCAATATCTTTAAGATTTTTTTCTTTGAGAATTTTTTCTTGATTAAGAATATTTTTAATTTCATTTAAAAACCAATAATCGATACCGCAAAGCTGATTTATCTTTTCAATACTCCAGCCATGCCTTATTGCATCAGCAACATAAAAAATTCTTTGTGGACCGGGAAATGATAATTCATATCTTAATTTTTCTTCAACATTATCTTCTGTTGAAAGGACAGAATTTAGTCCATCTAAACCCTCCTCCATGCTACATATGGCTTTTTGAAGAGATTCTTGGAAATTAGTTCCAATAGCCATAACTTCCCCAACTGACTTCATTTGTGTAGTAAGTCGATCATTTGCTTGAGTAAATTTTTCGAAAGCAAATTTAGGTATTTTAGTAACAATATAATCAATTGATGGCTCAAAAGATGCTGGGGTGAGCCCCCCAGTAATATCATTCTGTAGCTCATCTAAGGTATATCCAACAGATAACAATGCTGCAACTTTTGCAATTGGGAATCCGGTTGCTTTAGAAGCTAAGGCAGATGATCTGCTAACTCTTGGGTTCATTTCAATCACAATCATTCTTCCATCTTCAGGGTTAACTGCAAATTGAACATTGGAGCCACCAGTTTCAACGCCAATTTCTCGCAAAATTGCAAAAGAAGCATTTCTCATATTTTGATACTCTTTATCAGTAAGCGTTTGAGCTGGTGCTATCGTTATAGAGTCGCCAGTATGAACGCCCATAGGATCAAAATTTTCTATGGAGCAAATAATAATACAGTTATCTTTTCTGTCTCTAACAACTTCCATCTCAAATTCTTTCCAACCTATTAAAGATTCATCTATCAAAAGCTCACTTGTGGGAGAGAGCTCTAAGCCCTTTTCACAAATAGCTTTAAATTCTTCAATGTTATATGCAATTCCCCCACCTGTTCCCCCCATAGTGAATGATGGTCTAATAATTGCAGGAAAGCCTACCTCTTTTTGCACTCTTAAAGCGTCATCTAAATTATGTGCAATACCTGATCTTGGTGTTTCAATTCCAATAGATTGCATTGTTTGATCAAATAATTGTCTATCTTCAGCTTTATCAATGGCTTCTCTTGATGCTCCAATCAAAATTACTCCATGCTTTTTAAGCACACCTTCTTTTGCAAGGGATAAAGCGCTGTTTAGAGCTGTTTGTCCACCCATTGTTGGAAGGATTGCATCAGGCTTTTCTTTTTCAATTATTTTTTCAATATTTTCCCAGTGAATTGGCTCAATATAAGTTGCATCTGCAAGAAGAGGGTCTGTCATAATAGTTGCTGGGTTTGAATTAACTAAAATGACTCTATAACCGGCATCTTTTAATGCTTTACAGGCCTGAGCTCCAGAATAGTCAAATTCACACGCCTGGCCAATAATTATTGGCCCTGCTCCAATAATTAAGATTGATGATATATCAGTTCTTTTTGGCATGATCTTGTATTAACGAATTAAATTTTTTAAAGAGAGATTGGATGTCTTGAGGCCCAGGACTTGCTTCTGGATGACCTTGAAAGCTAAATGCAGGTTTATTAATAAACTCTATTCCTTGAAGAGACTTATCAAATAAGGATATGTGTTTAGGTTTAATATTCTCTCCTAGAGAAGATGCATCAACTGCAAAACCATGATTTTGAGATGTAATAAAAACCTCTCTAGATTCAATATCTTGAACCGGATGATTTGCTCCATGATGTCCAAATTTCATCTTACTAGTTTTAGCACCACCTCCTAGTGCTAGCAGCTGATGACCTAGACATATCCCAAAAATAGGTATTCCAATTTGTAAAAATTGTTTAATATTTTTAATTGCGTAACCACATGGCTCAGGATCACCAGGGCCATTTGATAAAAATATTCCATCTGGAGATAAAGCCATTACATCATCAAATGATGTTTGGGCATTCACTACAGTGACCTTACCTACATGTTCAGCTAGGAGTCGAAGAATATTTCTTTTGATGCCAAAATCATATGCAACTATATTTATATTACTTGAGGTTTTTTTATAATCTGGCCAAGTTCCCTCTTCCCAAATATATTTTTCTGAAGTACTTACTTCTTTAGCAAGGTCTAAACCTTCTAATCCATCAAAATCAATAGCATTTTTGTGAGCTTGATCAATTGTGCATTTTGAAGATGCTGCAATGCAACAACCCATAGATCCATTTTCACGTAGATGATTAGTTAGCTTTCTAGTATCTATTCCTGATATAGCAATTACATTTTGCTTTATTAGAAAATCTTCTAGGCTAGAAGAGGATCTCCAGCTACTAGGATTTTCAGAAAATTCTTTTACTACAATTCCAGATGCATGAATTTTTGATGACTCCATGTCTTCATCATTAATACCTGTATTACCAATATGTGGATGAGTAAAAGTTATTATTTGTTTTTTGTAGGATGGATCAGTAATTATTTCCTGATAACCAGTCATAGATGTATTGAATACAATTTCACCAATTTCAACTTTTTCTATACCAAACCCCACTCCATCAAATATACTTCCATCTTCAAGAACTAATATCGCAGGAAAAGACATTAAATCTTACCTCTTTGATACAGGTTTTTAGAAAGAAAAGTGAATAATAAATGAGAAAATTTTGCGGATTTTAATGGGCTAAAATATTGAGCAGGCATTAAAATTGTACTTTACAGATTAAAGTCTATGACGTCTACTAATTAATGAAAAAAATATGAAAATTTCAATTAAATCTAATGATGAAATTAAAAAAATGCGAATTGCAGGCAAGCTAGCTGCAGAGGTATTAGATATGATTACGCCATTTGTGCAGCCTGGTATTTCTACTGGCGAGTTAGATGCAATTTGTTTTAAGTATATAACAGAAGAACAAAAAGCAATTCCTGCAAATATTGGATACAACGGATTTGAAAACACAATATGCTCAAGTCTTAATAATGTTATTTGCCATGGAATTCCAGATAATAATAAAATTTTAAAAAATGGTGATATTTTAAATATTGATGTGACAGTNATTAAGGATGGCTGGCATGGAGATACATCCAAAATGTTTTTAGTGGGTAAGTGTCAACCTCACAATGAGAGGCTTGTAAGAGTTACCCAGGAATGCTTGTATAAAGCAATAGAAATAGTTAAACCAGGTATGTATCTTGGTGATATAGGTAATGCCATACAACAACATGCTGAACAAAATTATTATTCAGTTGTTGAAGATTATTGTGGCCATGGCATTGGGGATGTATATCATGAAGAACCTCAAATTCTTCATTATGGAAATCCTAATACTGGTATTCAAGTTCAAGAAGGTATGTGCTTCACAATAGAGCCTATGATTAATCAGGGGAGTAAATTTAATAAAGTACTGTCAGATGGCTGGACTGTTGAAACTAAAGATGGAAGAAACTCGGCTCAATGGGAGCATACGCTAGCGGTAACAAATGATGGCGTTGAGGTTCTTACCAAAAGATCTGAAGAAAATATATGAAGCAAGATCTAGAAATTCTAGATTTAAAATTTTGGTCATGGCTTCCTAAGGGAATTAAAAACCCAAAAAAAATTAATAATTTTTTAAATCAAAGGTCTGAATTACTCGACCAAGAAATTATAAAAAAATTTGAAGGTTTTGATCTGCAAAAAGATTTTAGTTTATTTGCGATTGGTGGATATGGAAATAGAGAAATCTTTCCGTCTTCTGATATTGATATTTCAATTCTACAAATTAATTCAAAAGTAAAAAGTTATTCTAATTTAGAAAAATTTGTAGCTTCTTTATGGGATTTTGGCCTAAAAGTTGGGCATTCTGTAAGAACAAAACAGGAAATAAAAAAAATTATTACTTCGGATGTAAAAGAATTTACATCTTATTTGAGTTTGAGGCCTTTATCAGCGAGCAAAGAGTCAATTGAAACAATGCAAGAAATTTTTGCAAATAGAGAAAAGTTATTTTCTGTAAATAGATTCTTTATAAAGAAAAAAATTGAACAAGAAAATAGGTATCTATCCTTTGATTCAACAGAATTTAATCTTGAGCCTGATCTTAAGGAATCTCCAGGAAGTCTAAGAGACTTTCAAACTGCTGGCTGGATTCTGGATCATTGTTTTAAGCTAAAATCACATGCAGATATCACAAATTCTAATATTTTTAATTCAGATGAATTTAAACGTATTATAGATGCTCATGATTTTATTAAATTATTGCGTTATTCAATTAATTTAATTCAGACTAATTCTAGAAATAGACTTAGCTTCAATTCACAAATTGAATTAGCAAAAAAAGCAAATATTAAAGAAACCAAAGTTAAGCAGCCAGTTGAAAGACTTATGCAGCTTTATTACTCAAATGCTGAAAAACTTTCTATTTTTAATGAGACTATATTTGATATATATGAAGAAAAAAGTTTTTTAAAAGTTAAGAAGGATTATGGCGAATTCTTTATTAAAAATAATAGGATAGGGTTAAAAAATGAAGATCTAAAGAATAACAAACATCTCATATTTAAAATTTTTGTAAAAATTGGTCAAAGAAAAGATATTACAAATATTGATACTAGAACATCAAAGGTATTGAAAGAAAATCTATCTTTAATTGATAAAGATTTTAAAAATAATATAGATTTTTCAAAGCAATTTTTAGAGATACTTAAATCTCCCTATAACCTCTCATCAATTCTTAAAAAAATGAAAAGGCTGGGAATAATTCAAGCCTATATTAATGAATTTGCAGAAGTGGTTGGGCAAATGCAATTTGATTTATTTCATGTATATACAGTTGATGAGCATACTTTTAAGGTTGTAAGAAATATGCGGCAAATGAAAATAAATCATATCGACGAAGGCTTTGAAATAGAGAATGAATTGATCAATAGATTACCAAAAATAGAAATTCTCTATTTAGCTGGACTATTTCATGATTTAGGAAAGGGTAAAGGAGGAAATCATTCTGAAATTGGTGCAAAAACAAGTTATAGATTTGCAAAAAAAATTGGTATGTCTATGCACGATTCTGAGTTGGTCTCTTGGCTTGTTTTACATCATCTAGAAATGTCATCTATTTCTCAAAGAAAAGATATCTATGATCCTTCAACAATTAAAGATTTTGCAATTATGTGTGGAAATATCGAAAGATTGAATTATTTATATCTTTTAACAATAAATGATATAAGAGCTACTAATCCAACTATCTGGAATGGTTGGAAACATGGTCTTCTTAAATCACTATTTTTTAATACCAGAAGTAGGCTTAATAAAGAAACTGAATTAAGTTTTGAAAAGATAGCCAAGGATAGAATTAAAAGTATTGTCAAAGATTTAGGTCGTGGTGATAAGAATATTATTAATGACTTATGGACTAATATTAATGAAAGCTATTTTGGCAGATTTAGTTCCTCACAACTTGAGTGGCAAGCTCAGTCAATTGTTAAAGTTCAGGCTGATAATGATGTAATTGAATTAAGACAGAGTTTTGAAAGTCTCATTGAGATTTTTATTAAAGTGAGAAATATGAACGGCTTATTCTTGAAATTAGTTGAGGTGTTTGATTCTTTAGGTGTTGAAATTATTGACGCTGACATTGCTACTACAAAGGATAAAGAAATAGCATTAAATACTTTTATAGCTTCCTATAAATATAAATCCATGAAATTAACACAAAATGATATTAAGGACTTGTCATCTAAAATACATGCAATTTTTGATGGCTCAAAAAATTTAAAAAGAATGAATTACAAAGACAATAGCAATAGTCATTTCAAAAATCCAACGAAGATTACTGAATCTATTGATGAGCAGAATAAGAGAAATATTATAACTCTTGAAACTATCAATAGCTCCGGTCTGTTGGTCAAGATAGCAGGAATTTTTAAGGAATATGAAGCATCTATTCACTCTGCAAAAATCACTACTCTTGGAGAAAAAGTAGAAGATACATTTTTTATTGAGGATCTGAGAACTAACTTAATATCAAAAAATAAAATGCAGAGAATTAAAAAAGCTCTTGGAGAAATTATATAAATTAAACCATGAGGATTATAATACTTTCATGAAAATTCATGCCTTAGGATTAACTAGTATATCGTCTGATGGAGATCTCTTAGATGTGTATTTTCCTTANATTGAATTTGGTAAAGATCATCAAGTTGGAGACAAAAATGCCATTTTAGGAAGCGTAAATGAAAATTTAATTGAGGTAAGTTGTAACTTAAAGGATCTTGAGCATCCCATTAAGGATATTGCTGATGCTTATCTTAGACTTCATCTTCTTTCTTATAAATTTGTTTTACCTAACTCAATGAACCTAGAAGGACTTTTTGAAATTCTACCAAATGTAATCTGGACAAATTATGGTGCGGTATCGTCAAAGGAGATAGAAACAAAACTCTTAAATTCAAAACTCCAGAATAAAGGCTTAATAATAAAATCTATAGACAAATTTCCATGTCTCACTGACTATATTATTCCAAAAGGTGTAAGGATTGCAGATACATCAAGAGTAAGGTTAGGAGCATATTTAAGCGAAGGCACAACAATTATGCATGAAGGTTTTGTAAATTTTAACGCCGGAACGTTGGGAAGAGCTATGATAGAGGGAAGAATATCTGCGGGAGTTGTGGTTGGATCAAATTCTGACCTTGGTGGCGGTTGCAGCACCATGGGAACACTTTCAGGTGGAAATCATACAAGGATATCAATTGGTAAAAACTGTTTGTTAGGGGCTAACTCAGGCTTAGGAATTCCATTAGGAGATAACTGTATTATTGAAGCTGGTTTATACTTAACCGCAGGAACAAAAGTTACTCTTCCTGATAATTCTATTGTTAAGGCTTTCGAACTATCGAATAAAGATAACCTTTTGTTTATAAGAAACTCTACTACAGGAATCGTCGAAGCTAAAACTAATAAGGCAGCCCTTGAATTAAACTCTAAACTTCACAAAAATAATTAATTATGAATAACAATCTCATTGATCTAGCAAAGTCACTATTAGAAATAAAATCGATTAGTCCGAATGACAACGGCTGTTTTGATATTGTAGAAAGTTATTTAGAACCGCTAGGGTTTGAGACTAAAAGAATTAATTACTTAAACGTTGAAAATCTATACTCCACTATAGGCTCTAAAGGTCCCTTATTCTGTTTCTTAGGGCATACCGATGTAGTCCCTTCCGGACCAGAAGAGTTATGGGATATAGATCCTTTTAAACCAGAGGTAATTGATGATTATTTGATCGGCAGAGGCTCTGCAGATATGAAAAGTGCTGTAGCAACTTTCTTGTTAACTGCGAAGGAATTTTTAGAAGAAAACCCAAATCCAAATTTTAGGTTATGCGTATTTTTAACCAGCAATGAAGAAGGACAGCTTAAAGATGGAAAAATTAATAAAATTATTCAAGATCTCCAGGATGCTGGTGAGCATATAGACTATTGCTTAGTCGGCGAGGCAAGTTCGTCCTCTAAGTTAGCTGACACAATTAGGCTTGGTAGAAGAGGATCATTAAGTGGGTCTTTAATCATTAAAGGTAAGCAGGGACATGTTGCTTATCCAGAGAAAGTTAATAATCCAATTCATATTGCTGGTAAGTTTATTGATACTTTAAAAGAGATGGTTTGGGATCAAGGAAATGAATTTTTTCAACCTACCAGCTTTCAAATCTCAAATATTAACTCCGGAACTGGAGCAACTAATGTTGTGCCGGGACACTTAGAAATGAAATTTAATTTAAGGTTTTCATCAGAGTCATCTGAAGAATCACTTAAAGAAAAAATATTAAATGTTCTAGAAGAACATGGTATTGATTATGAAATTGAATGGGTGCTCAACGCAATTCCATTCATTACAAAACAAACATTTTTTAAAGATGTAGTTATAAAATCTATAGATAGCATCATGGGTTACAAACCAGAAATAAATAATGGTGGAGGAACATCTGATGGAAGATGGATCGCTCCTATGGGTACTGAGGTAATTGAATTAGGTCCAATCAATGAGACTATTCATCAGATTAATGAAAAAGTTAACATCCATGATTTAGATAACTTAAAAAATATATATAAAGAGATTCTTGCTAACCTAAATCGATCTTAGAGACTTTTTTTTCTTTTCTTTTATATTTAGTCTTATCTTTATGAGTTTTTGGCTTATGAAGCTTATCCATATTTTTTTTTACAGGATNCTTTTTCTTCATAAACCTTTTTTATTCTGCTTTATTAGCATCCTCTGCTTTTATAACAAAAGAAAGGACTATAAGAATTACAGCAATTATTAAGTAATACTGGATCATAAATGCAAATATAGGTTCNATAGATAAAAGACCATCGGACATAGCATCTCCTCCGAGTAGTCCAGCCAAGACTCCACCAATAGCTGATGCAAGGAACCATAATCCAAACATTTGACCCATATATCTTTTAGGAGAATATTTAGAAAAAGCTGCTAAACCTATAGGAGATAACGCTAGCTCTCCCCAAGTTTGGATTGCATATGTGATTAATAGCCACTGCATTCCAACAGGAGCAGATACCATTGCAAGGTTTACAGCATAAATCATCACAATGAAACTAAGGGCCATGAATAAAAGACCTATTGCAAACTTTAAAGGCAAAGATGGGTTCATATTGATTCTACCTAAATAAGCCCACATCCCAGCAAATATAGGAGCAAATATTACTACTAGTATCGGATTAGCAAATTGAAGCCAGCCAATAGGCATAGCAAAATTTCCAACCGTTAAATCAGTATAATCTCGAGCAAAAATACTTAGAGAACTGGCAGATTGATCAAAACCTGACCAAAAAGCAGCAGCACCAATAAAAAGAATAAATAAAAGTAAAAGATTTTTTCTTTCAGCAGAATTTAATCCAGCAAAAACAAATAAATAAAGAAAATAAAGTCCGGCAACTGTAGTTAAAAAATATGCAAAATTTTCTGCAAAAGCTCTTGGATCTATACTTACTAGGCCCATAAGCCCAACACCTATAACTATAAACATTCCAACTAAGCTTAGTTTTGTCCATTTGATTAGGTTATTTCGTTTCTCATCAGGCATATCATTCGGTTCGGCACCTGCAGAGCCAAGCAAATGTCTAAATTTTATATACTGATAAACACCAAAAGACATTCCTATACCGGCAGCACCAAATCCATAATGCCATCCAATTTTTTCACCTAAATAGGAGCAGATTAGAAAACCAAGAGTTGATCCAATATTTATAGACATGTAAAAAATGGTGTAACCGGATTCACGCCTATCATCGTTATCTTTATAAAGATTTCCAACAATTGTTGAAATATTACCTTTTAATAATCCTGTACCTAGAACTATAAGAATAAGGCCAAGAAAGAATGTTTGTTCAAATGGAATAGCTAATGTGAAGTGGCCTAAAGCAATAATAATAGCTCCGATTAATACAGCTTTCTGATGACCTAAAATATTATCAGCAATCCAGCCACCTGGAACAACCATAAAATAAACAAATCCAACATATATTCCATAAATTGCGTTTGCTTCAACAGCTGACCAACCTAGCCCAGGATTAAAACCTGTCATGGCACCTGTCATATAAAGAACTAGTAAGGCTCTCATGCCGTAATATGACATTCTCTCCCACATCTCTGTTAGAAATAAAGTTCTTAAGCCAATTGGGTGTCCAAAAAATCCTTTATCCATAATCATATTTCCTTTTATGTTGATCGAAGATTAAAATACTATAACTATTATGAATACACAATATAAAAATGTTTACCCATTTAAAAGAATTGTTGCATCTATTTATGATGGCTTGCTACTGCTTTCAGTTATTTTTGTTTTAGGATATCTCTCTGTTTTTATTTTGAACGGTTTAAATTGGGAGCTCCCCGAAGATCCTAGTCAACCAATTTTACCTGGTTGGTATGCTGTGCTTTTAATAAGTATTTCAAGTTGGGGATTTTTTAGCTTCTTTTGGATTCGTGGAAATAAGACGCTGGGTATGGCAGTGTGGAAAATAGAGATTTATAGCATAACAGGGAGTAAAGTTACCCTCTTTCAAGCTTTTAAGAGGTTCTGTTGTAACATTATTATTGTGGCGACTCTTGGAATTCCTCTCTTGCAGATATATTTTACAAAAGAAAATATTGCTTTTAATGACATTGTCTCAAAAACAAGATTAAGAATTAATTAGATCTTTTTATAAAAAATAAGGCTTAAAACTACTACCAAAAGTATTGGAAATAATACTGCAAACAAAATATTAAGCGAGTATGTAATAAAAATACTTACTGTTAAGTCCTGAATAACTCCATAAATAAAACCACCAATTACACCAAANATAATTTTAGTTCCCATTGTTGATTCTCTTAATGACCCNAACATTAAGGATCCAGCCAAAAGCATTATTGCTAGAGCTGAAATAGGCAATAAAAGAGTTTTGTATATATTTTTTTCTAAATCTGATTTAAATGAGNCNTCTTTGGTTNTATNTAAATTCTTTAAGTAATCTAGTTGATCTCTNAGTTTTATATTCTTNATATTAGGAGATGATAGCTGCAATACTTTTGGGAATTTAAAAGGGATTTTTTGATATGAAATCTTACTATCTTCAAAATTTTTATAAATAAATGGTTGGGNAAATTTAATACTATTTTCTTCTATTAAAGCCTCACTCGCATTAGCAGAATATAGAGCCTTATCATTTTTAATCTTTACAATAGATACATCATAAAGGGTTTCACTATCTTTAATAAAATATTGGAGATATGTGCCCTCATCCTCAATCCAATTTGCTCTGATATTTTTTTTAGTCTCAGAGTTTGATGTGATGAAATTTTTTTCAATCTCAGCATTCATCGAGATATCTTTGAAATATAATTCATCGCTAACCAGAAAAATTAATATCATTCCAATAGCGCCAATCGAGGATATTATTGAAATTCTTAACGGGGAAAACCCTCCTGATCTCATGATGCCAAGATTCCCTTCCTGCTGTGAAATGCTCATTGAAATAAGTAATCCTAAAAGACACGAACCCTCAAGATAAGTTGATGCCCTATGAGGCAGAGTTCCCATCACATAATTAAGCAATTGATTAAAATTATATGTAGAAGAGATATCTTCCATTTCTGCAATAACTAAAAAAATACAGTCTAATGCTGTAAATACCATAAGTACTAAAAAAGAAATAATAAAAGTTCTTTGAATCAAGTATCTTGAAAATATACCAAAATTTGAAATTATGCTAATAGCCATATTGATAAAATAAAGAGGAAAATTGCAATAATAGTTTTTCTTGAAATGCTATTAGATGACAAGACATTAAATTCAAAATTGAAATAATATTTAGACAAATATAGTAATGACAAGAATAAGAATAATGCATGAACCCACCACAAACCAAAACTAGACAAAAATCCTCCAGTCATCATAGATTCTCTGCTTGCGACCAGTAAACTAATATAGAGCATATAAATAAATAGCCCTGGAACAATTCCGCCAAAACGACCTTGACGAGGTTTTGCTTTGCCAACAAATATCCCTAAAAATAATAAATTTATAATAGTTAATGGAATTGAAAGATTCCATTGAAAGCTAGCTTTCTTAGATTTTTCTTCAAAGTCATAAACTTTATTTAATCTAGCCTTTTTAGATGAGCCTGAGCTAGCATCTAAATCATATTCAAATTCGCCAAATCTTGTTATAACTTGCTGATCTGGATTTATAACATCCGTATAAATTATTCCATCTTTAAATGTAATGTTTGAANTATTATTTGAATCTGAAATTAATAATTTNTTTGAAAACACTAAAGNTGCNGACCCAATATCTCCAGANATAAAAATAACTTCTTCTAGAACTCCATCTTGAATACTTTGTGCTTTTATATAATTACCNTTGCCTATTTCCGTGAGCTCATTAGGTCTAATAGATTGAATTTTTTCTGAAAAACTTTTAGATGCCATTAATTCTTTTGACATAGCTTTTGTATAAGGAGCTATGTTTAAACTTAAAGAGGCAGTAAGTACTAAAAAAAGAAATGCTTGTGGTAATAAATATTTAATAATATCTATTAAAGATTTTCCCCCAGAAAAAATTGCATAAATTTCATTATCTCCATAAAGCCTACTAGTAGTGATCAGNACGCCAAGAAAAAATGATAAAGGAATAAGCAGAGTTATAAAATCTGGCATCCTTAGAGCAATTACAGGAATAATAATACTTGGATCAATCGATCCTGCTGCAGCTTGTTCATAGTAGCCAACTAGCCTAGATGCAATAACAAGTAAAAAAAATATCAATAAGCAGCCTAAAGTCGTCTTAAAGACCTCGAGATTGATACTTTTAGCAAGAATATCTTTTTTATACATGCCTTGAGAAGTATGATGCATTACAATATTTATCTTATCAGTAATTAGTATAAAGGAGATTCATAAATGGCTTACAAAGTTCTAAGTAATATTTTAGTAAAAGATACAACATCAACGAGTTTAGTAACACTAAATTCCGCAATGCTTGTGATAACAGTTAATAAAGATACAAAAAACAATGCTGCTTTTAAAGAGTTAGATAAAGCTGCTAAAGGCTATATTTCAAAATCAATTTCAACTCATCTTAAAGATGATGGTAGCTCGGTTTTGTTGCCGCAGGTTAATGGCACCAAAGCACAAAGCATTATGTTGGTTAAGGGTCTTACAAAAGACTCACCTACCCATAAATGGTTGTCCACATATGCGGCTATCGCTAAGTCAGCAAATAAATTAAAAGCAAAAGATCTATCTGTTATGTGCGGCAATGTTTACCCTGCCGGCAAAGATGAGAATTGGTTGATTGAAATGGTAGCTAAGACTATTGAATCAAATGTGTACATTTTTTCACAAACAAAGAATAAAACAGCTAAAAGTCCATCACTTAAAAATTTGGTTATCTTAACAACTGGTTTATCAGGTTCTGATTTATCAAAAGCTAAACAGGCTGCCAAAAAAGGTTTTGCTATTGGTGAGGGAGTTAATACTGCTAAGCATTTAGGAGACTTGCCAGCAAATCACTGCACCCCAAGAATTATTGAGAAAAAAGTTAAGGCAATGAAAAAAGATTTTCCTAAATTAAAAATTAAGTCTTTTAATGAAAATGATTTAGCAAAATTAAAAATGGGTTCTTTTTTATCAGTTGGAAGAGGTAGTGATGAGCCATCAAGAATGATGGTTATTGAGTATAACGGTGGTAATTCATCAGAAAAGCCTGTTGCCTTGGTTGGGAAAGGTATTACATTTGACACCGGAGGCGTATCGCTTAAGCCACCTCAAGCTATGGATGAAATGAAGTGGGATATGTGTGGTGCTGCTACCGTATTTGGAGTAATGTCAACGCTTGCAAGACTTGATGCAAAAGTAAATGTTGTTGGTGTNATGGCATGTGCTGAAAATATGTGTTCTGCAAAAGCAACTAAACCTGGTGATGTTGTAACCTCAATGTCTGGTCAAACTATAGAAATATTAAATACTGATGCTGAAGGTCGATTAGTCTTATGTGATGCACTTACATTTGTTGGCAAGTACAAACCTTCTTACGTGATTGATATGGCCACGTTAACTGGTGCTGTGGTTGTAGCTTTAGGAAGACATGCAAGTGGTGTCATGGGCAATAATCAACATCTTGCAGACATGATCGTTGATGCTGGAGAAGAATCTGGAGATAGAGCATGGGAACTTCCATTATGGGATGAGCATCAGTCTTGTACTAAAACGGATTATGCTGATTTAGCTAATATTGGTGGCGGTAGAGAAGCTGGAACTATCCATGCTGCTGCTTTTTTATCTAAATTTACTAATGACTATAAATGGGCGCATTTAGATATTGCTGCGACTGCATCTTATAGCTCTCCTGTTAAGGCTGGAACTGGAAGACCCGTTCCTCTTTTGAGTGAATTATTATTAAGTAAAAGATTAAAGTAATAAATATCTTTTAAAAGCTATGGATAAGACATATTACCCTACTGAGATTGAAGAAAAATGGGTAAAGATTTGGTCTGAGAGAAAGGTTAAGAATGAAGATTCTAAAGAATCTTTCTCACAGGTCATCCCGCCTCCAAATGTCACAGGCACTCTTCATATGGGCCATAGTTTTCAATACGCTATTATGGATTTTTATACTAGATATAATCATATGTCTGGGAAAGATGCTCATTGGCAAGTTGGAAGTGATCATGCTGGAATTGCAACTCAAATGGTTGTTGAAAATAATTTAGCAAAAAAAGAAATCACTAGAAATGATCTTGGAAGAGAAAAGTTCTTAGAAGAAGTTTGGTCTTGGAAGAATTATTCAGAAGAAAAAATTACATCACAAATAAAAAGACTTGGCTCAACAGTAGACTGGGATAAGTATCGCTTCACATTAGATGATGGTTTTAACGAAGCTGTAATCAAAGCTTTTGTTGAACTACATAGAAAAAATAAAATTTATAGAGGTTACAGGCTTGTAAATTGGGATCCTGCTTTAAAGACCGCTGTATCTGATCTTGAAGTTGTAAGGCAAGAAAAAGATGGGTTGCTTTGGCATATACAATATCCAATAGAAAACTCAAATGACCATGTTACCGTTGCAACAACAAGACCAGAGACTATGTTTGGTGATATGGCTATTGCTGTAAATCCTAAAGATGAAAGATATAAATCACTAATTGGTAAAAATGTTGTATTGCCATTTGTAGGAAGAAAATTACCTATTATTGGTGATGAATATGTAGATATAGAATTTGGGACTGGTTGCTTAAAAATAACACCTGGTCATGATTTTAATGATTACGACATTGGTAAAAAATATGCTTTGCATGAAGTAGAGGGCGTAGTAAAAACTTCAGATGTGCCCAGTGATTTTAAACCAATTAATATCTTTAATGACGACGCTTGGTCAAATAATAATGTGCCTGAGCCATTTAGTAACCTAGATCGTTTTAAAGTTCGTAAACTGGTTATTGAGAAATTAATTGAACTGGATTTATTGGTAAAAGAAGAAAAACATCATATTAGCGTTCCAAGAGGAGAAAGATCAAATATTGTTATAGAGCCAAAGCTTAGTCATCAATGGTATGTGAAAACAGCTGAAATGGCTTTAAGAGCAAATGATGCAGTTAATAAAGGTGAAATTAAATTTCATCCTGAAAACTGGATTAAGACATATTTTAATTGGATGAATAATATTGAAGATTGGTGTATCAGTAGGCAAATTTGGTGGGGTCATAGAATACCAGCTTGGTATGATGATGAGGGGACTGTTTATGTTGGTTNNGATGAAACAGAAACAAGAGAGTATTATAAATTAGATAATAGAGAGCTAACTCAAGATAATGATGTTCTNGATACATGGTTTTCTTCAAGTTTATGGCCTTTTGCATCTATGGGATGGCCTAATGATACTGAGGACTATAAAAAGCATTTTCCAACATCACTTCTTGTAACCGGTTTTGATATTATTTTCTTTTGGGTTGCAAGGATGATGATGATGAGTCTGGAATTTACAAATCAAATTCCATTTAAAGATGTATATGTTACTGGTCTAATAAGAGATGAAAATGGTCAAAAAATGTCAAAATCTAAAGGTAATGTGATTGATCCTCTTGATTTGGTTTATGGTATTTCTATAGATGATCTCGTGAAAAAGAGAACCTCTAATCTTATGCAAGAGGGCAAAGCAGAAAAAATTGAAAGAAAAACTAGAAATCAATTTCCTAATGGAATTGAATCATATGGAACAGATGCATTAAGAATGACCTTCTACTCTTTAGCAACTCACACTAAAGATATAAGTTTNGAATTAGGTAGNCTTAAAGGATATAGAAATTTTTGTACAAAAATATGGAATGCTGCTAGATTCATTAATGGCTATCCAGATGGAAATAAAATATTTGANCCATCTANTGATATTGATAATTGGATTGAAGAAGAGTTTAAAAAATCATCTGAAAGAATNAAAAAGAATATTCAGGAATACAGATTAGATTTTGCTATAAACGAAGTTTATGAATTCTTTTGGAGTAAATTCTGTGATGTTTATATTGAAGAATGTAAAAAAACAGGNGATACCAAAAATTTAAGACCTATGCTCCAGAAGATTTTAGTTATGATGCATCCTTTTGCTCCTTTTATTACAGAAGAAATTCATACATTGTTGTTTGAAAAGCAAATTATTGAGTAATAATTTTATTCTTTTTGAAAATTATAAATACTTCCAGTTTTAAATATCTGGGTTAAATTATCTAAAATTGTATAACTTTCATTTATTAATTCAGGATCAGCCAAATCTCTAATCTCTAAGGTATCTCTATAAGAATTTTTAATAAGTGACTCTAATTTTTTAATCAAAACTGGAGTTAAAAGAAAATTAGGATTTATATTATTAAATTCATTCTCGTTAACAACTATTTTAAATCTTAGACATGCAGGGCCACCTCCATTCATCATGCTTTGTTTTATATCAATATANTTAAAATCTTTAATTGGAGAATTCTCTTTGATCNTTGCGAGCCATTCTGTGCACTCAGNATAATTTTTTACNTCNNTAGGCATNATAAAAGTCATNTCTCCTGAAGNGTTTCTTACTAATTGAGAATTAAGCAGGTATGAATTGACTAAAATATCAAGAGGGATATCGTTTTTTAAAATTTCTATAAAGAAGCATTCATCTTCGGCTTTAAAAGCACTCCTTATTTTTTGAATTTCATTTTTAGAGTCATTAAAAGCTTCTTCATGAAAAATAAATACATTTTCAGTTGATAAGCTAACAATATCGTTATGAAAACTTCCACTATTAATAGCTTTCATNTTTTGTTTTAAAAAAAATGTTTGTTCCATATCTAATTTATGTGAATTAGCTATATATTTTGATGCTGCTTTGGACTGCCTAGCTACAAAATTTGAGCTTTCTTGGGAGGAATCTCTTCCATATACAAATATCTGAATCCCTTTATCAAGATGATGATTAGTTATTCTTAGATGATTAGCAGCCCCCTCATCGCCCATAAGATCAGATGAATTAATAGGTTTATGGATTTTAAAATGAGATCTATTAAAGATAATATTAAGTTGCTTATGTGTAAATTCAGCCTCAATTCTTCTATGCGGCATTGAAAATAAATTTGCGGGAGTAATATGAGCAATTGAATCCTGAGAATCAACGCTTGGAGAAAAAGTTGCAGCATTAGCCGCCCACATAGAAGATGCTGAATAGGATTGATTGAGTAACAAGTTTGAATTCTTTGCAGCCGATGCAACAATGTCTGTGTCACTTCCTAAAAAACCATGGCTACGAAGAAAATTTAAGTTGGGTCTTTCATGAGGTAAAAATATGCCCTGTGGAATACCTAGATCAATTAATAATTTCATTTTTTCTAAGCCTTGAAGAGCAGCATTTAGAGGGCTAGAAGTTTTTTTGCTATTGTTAAAAGAAGCTATATTGCCCTCAGAAAGACCAGAATAATTATGAGTTGGACCTATAAGGCCATCAAAATTAATTTCACCTTGATACATAACTAAAGGTTTTCATTAATAACACTTGCTACTGGCCAAGCACAGTAATCAGCTGCATAAAAGCCAGCTGGTCTTAAATTTCCACTCATGCCTGAGCCTCCAAAAGGTGCACTGCCAGAAGCTCCAGTTGTTGTTGTATTAAAATTAATTATTCCAGCTGAAACTTCATCAACAAAGTTATTAAAAAGACCTTTTTTATCAGAAATTAGCCCTGCTGAAAGACCAAAAGAAGTATTATTTGCTTCATAAATTGCCTCTGAGAATGAATTGACATATTTTATTTGAATCATTGGTCCAAACATTTCTTTGTCAAAAAGCTTTTTTACTCCTGACATATCTATTATGGATGGTGTTACATAATTACCTTTAGATTTAACATGTTTCCCTTTTAATATTANTTTGCCGCCNGCTTTTATAAGNAAATCTTGAAAATCGATAAAACTTTTTACTGCTGCTTTCGAGATTAGCGGGCCGTAGTAATAGTTCTTAGATGATTCTGTGTATGACAATAGTTTTGATTTCTTTTTAATTAATTCAATAATCTTTTTTGAGGATTTTGAATCCTGTAGTATTAATCTTCTGGCACAAGTACATCTTTGTCCTGTTGAAATAAATGCAGATTCAAAAATTAATTCGGATGCTTTTATTAATTTTCTTGTATTCCAAACAACTAACGGATTATTGCCGCCAAGCTCTAGGGCTAATATTTTATGAGGATAACTAGCCATTAGTTTGCTTAATGACATGCCGGCAATATGACCNCCTGTGAATAAAAGACCATTTGTTTTTGGATGCTTAGCTAAGCTCCTTACAACTTCTTTTGAGCCATGCAGAAGATTAATAACTCCATCTGGAATTCCAGCTTCATGCCACAACTTGACCATCAACTCTCCTACTAAAGGAGTGTGTTCACTTGGTTTAAAAATGACCACATTCCCAGCTATTAGAGCAGGTGTTATATGACCATTTGGAAGATGGAAAGGGAAATTGAACGGTCCGATAACGTTTAAAACTCCATGAGGTTTATGGTAAGTAACTTGTGTATTCTTTCCAAGCGGGTTTGAAGCTTTACCTGTTCTTAAATGAAATGCGTTTATCGAATTTTGATACTTCGCAATAGAAGCTCCAACCTCAGAAAGACTATCTCCAGCCTCTTTTCCTGTCTCAAGACTAATTAAGTCTTTAATTTTTTCTTTGTTGATCTCTAGAAGATCATAGAATCTTTTAATAATTTTTAATCTTGAATTCAGTCCTCTTTTATTCCATTCTGGAAAAGCTGCATTTGCAGAACTAATGGCACTAAGGACTTGCGAGTTAGAGGCATAATCTCCATCCCAAATTAATTTATTGTCCACAGGGCAAAAGCTGCTAAATGAAGTACCTTTTCCTTTAGTCCATTTACCATTTGTGTATATCATTAGCCGTTCTCAATATTTATTCTAACTGTGTCACCTGAAGAAATTTCCAAAGCTTTTGCA
>JGI24540J26637_10000138_pt1 | contig 27387 bp, 20 predicted proteins | sample NorSeaMetagenome_FD_26637 | JGI IMG/M metagenome (IMG submission 26637)
ATTATCTCCGTGGACGGTGAAGCTATCGTTGATAGTAACAATGTCGACGTTCTCAATGCCGCGCTATTTCCGGAGACAGTCGGTGAGGCCCATACTTTTGTGGTGAGAGATTTAAACGCCACCGAAGATCGCTCTTTCACAATGACCAGTGCTCAGACAACCACAGTGCCAGTGAAAAATACGGCTACTTTTGATGTTGCTGGAACAAAAGTGGGCTACTTAACGTTCAATTCTCACATTAAACCAGCTGAAACTCAGTTGATTGAAGCAATCAGCCAACTCCAAGCTAATAATATTCAAGAACTCGTGCTAGATATGCGTTATAACGGTGGCGGCTATCTTACTATTGCAGCTGAGCTGGGTTACATGGTGGCAGGCAGTGTTTCTGAGGGGGAGGTGTTTGATGCACTCACCTTTAATGACAAATATACGGTAAGAGATCCAATTAATAATAACATCCTTGAGCCGTCACGTTTTTCATCCTCAGCCGCGGGATTTGATGCGCCGACCAACCCTACTCCAGCTGGAACTACTCTGCCAGGTCTAGGCCTAGCTCGGGTATTTATTCTCGCCAGTGGTGGCACCGCGTCTGCCAGTGAAGCACTGATTAATGGTTTGCGTGGTGTTGACGTAGAGGTCATCCTTATCGGTGAAGCTACACGCGGTAAACCCTATGGCTGGTATGCGCTTGATAATTGTGGCACTACCTACAGTACTATTCAGTTTAAAGGGTCTAATGCTAAAGGGTTTGGTGACTACAGTGATGGCTTTATACCAGTAGTTAGCGCTGATCTTTCTGGTGCCGAGATAACTGGCTGTGAAGTCGCGGATGACCTCTCTCATGCTCTAGGTGATGCTAACGAAGCGCGCTTAGCTGCGGCACTTGGGTATATAGAAACAGGTAGTTGCCCCACTGATACGGCATCGGCTTGGAACGCAAAGTCGGGTAACGCTAAGCCACACCCATTGTCAGCGGTGACAGGTCGTCTGATTCAACCAGAGTTAGGCACAGTAGTTAGGTAATATAGAAAGGCAGCCTTGCACAATAGTGCGCGGTTGCCGAACTTTTCTAGTCCTTTCTCCTGCAAAATTCTATGCAATATGTGACTCCCATCACATTCGTTTATATAAAATAGTATTAAACACTGCAAATCCAATGGGAGTGGTGTGCTCGGTTGACCCTCTGTGTATACTTGATCGCTACTAAATTAATCATTATTTAGTACTGGGGCTTATAAACACAAATAACTAGAAAGAAGAGATTCCAATGACCAACCAACATAATCCGAGTAAAAATTACCGAACATTCGTCTTGATACTACTCACCTTGGTATACAGTTTTAATTTTATTGATCGGCAAATTGTTGGAATTTTAGCCCCTTTTATACAAAAAGATTTGGATCTTACTAATACTCAGATGGGTATGCTTACTGGGCTGCTTTTTGCTGCTTTATATACCGTTGTTGCTATACCTATCGCTTGGTTAGCAGACCGCTATAGCCGAGTTAACATTCTGTCTATCGCATTGGCGACTTGGAGTGGATTCACAGCTCTATTTGGTCTGGCCGGTAACTTTTTGCAAATCGGCCTTGCTCGAATGGGTGTCGGTATCGGAGAGGCGGGGGGTAGCCCTGCGTCACATTCTATTATCTCTGATTTGTATCCTAAAGAGGAGAGGGCCGGTGCTCTTGGTGTTTATTCTATGGGCATCCCCTTGGGAGTAATGGCCGCTTATTTTGTTACGGCATCTTTGGTAGGTTCGTCAGGCGAAGAAGTTAACTGGCGTAGAATTTTTGTGTTACTTGGAATTACTGGAATTGGTTTAGCCGTTGTTGTGAGGCTAGTTCTGCGAGAACCTGTTCGTGGTGCAATGGAATTTGATAGCACTGCAAACGTGGTGCAGCCACCATTTATGGAATCATTAGTGACATTGTTAAAGATCCCATCCTGGTGGTGGATGTGCTTCGGTATTGCCTTTGGGTCTTTTGTTTCCTATTCATTTTCCGCCTGGCAGACAAAATATTTATTACTGCTTAATCCTGATTTTAATTTCCAGACCCTCCTTATCATTTTGGGCATTATTAACGGCACCACCTATGCTGGGGGAACATTTTTAGGTGCGAGGCTTGCCGATAAGTGGGGAGCGAAAAATATTCGAGTCTACGGATGGCTTCCGGCAATTGCTATTTCCTTATGTTTACCCATAGGCATTGCTAGTTTTTGGGTTCCTTCAATCGAGGCTCACTTAATACTGACTACTTTATTTTTGCTCTTTATGGGTATGTATCTTGGGCCGAGCTTTGCTATAGCACAAACATTAGCCCCTATTAATCAGAGGGCGATGTCGACAGCTTTATTCTTTTTTATTCTTAATTTAGTAGCTTTGGGTGGCGGACCCACGATTACAGGTTGGATGATTGATGTCTTTAAAGATAGTAGTGCTGACCTTGAGTCAACGCGTTATGCGTTGACGGTCACCTGTTTAATGTTTATTCCATCAGTACTCAGCTTTTTGGTTGTTGCTCGGGTGCTACCCAAAGATTGGGCAGCTGCAGAAAAAAGGAATTTAGAATTAGCTAACGGCGGCAAATGAGTTGAGTCGCTTTTAGTTCATTTCTGTAATGGCTTGGTACGTAAGATTTTTGAATTCTGCTCTAATATTTTGAGGGTAGGGGATCATCTGCATCAAAAGGATAGCGGTTAAGCTCTCTTCGGGATCACACCAAAAATCCGTGCCAAATATACCTGCCCATCTAAAGTTTCCTTTGGAGCCTGAAGCTGTCTTGGGAGCTTCCGTTTTAAGGCCAAAACCTAAACCAAAACCGGTTGTTCCTGCTATTCCCGGTCTTGGGTCATATTTGAGCTGCTGATCATAAGTTAGTTGATTGCGTGTCATTAAATCAATTGTGGTAGGGCTTAGGATTCTAACGCCGTTGAGCTCTCCACCGTTAAGCATCATTTGAGCGTATCTAATGTAGTCCGAAGCAGTGCTTACAAGGCCGCCTCCAGCAGAGAGAAATGACACATTATTAGCAAAATCACTAGTTTCTGGCCGGTCGACAACAATTAGTTTTCCAGTTTGATCGATCGTGTGGAGAGTCCCAAATCGGTTTAATTTATCCTTCGGCACTTCAAAAAAAGTGTCTTTCATCCCTAGGGGCTGAAATAATCTTTCTTCCATAAAGGTGTCAAGCGGTTGACCAGACACTTTTTCTATAACTGCACCTAAGATGTCCACCGATAAGCTATATACCCATTGGGTGCCTGGTTGATATTGCAAAGGAATTGGCCCGATGGCGGCTACCAGATCATCTAAGGTTTTGAGTTGGCTCTCCGGAGTATCATTATTGGCGATGCTCCTAAAATTAAACGTATTGTTTTCCCCAAACATGGCTTCACGATACTGTTGATCGATAGGAGAGTTACCAAAAATCCCATAGGTTAGTCCCCCAGTGTGGCTCATCAGCTCTCGGATAGTAAATGGATGAGTAGCGTCAACCAATTCGCCATCCACCAATACCTTTTTATCTTTAAAGGCAGGTAAATACTTTTCAACGGGATCATCAAGCAGTAACTTCCCCTCTTCAAAAAGTATCATTGCTGCGGTAGTCGCCACTGGCTTTGTCATAGATGCGATACGAAATAATGAGTCATGCTTCATCTCTGAGCCGGTATCTAAATTTAGGGAACCTACTTGCTCAAAGTGCACTATCTTTCCGTTTCTAGCGATAATTGTCTGAATACCTGCGACTTTGCCTTCGTCCACATATCGTTGCATGTGAGGTTTAATTTTGGCTAATCGCTCGCTAGACATGCCAACACGCTCAGGTTTAATGGTTCTTAAATCCTCACCATAAGCTAGTGGAAAAATGGAAATTAGACAGGCAAGCAAGACTCTTGTGAACATTATGTAGCAACCTTCTTTTTTTAATTTTGTTAGTGGCTTTTAACGTTAAATTAGAGCCGCTTAAATAGTAACTGAATATGTATCTTCGGCATAGCTAATCAGGCTTAGAACGCTCTGACAATGCTGTGCCGTATGAGCTTACTTACGGTTACTACTTGTTTCACGATCAACTTTACGGCATTCTAATATTAGATATAACCACTAATGGAGCGGGGGTTTTTGATGGTTAAATATTTAGGATGGCAACGAATGCCAATTTTTGTAGGGTACCTTATTTTAAGTGTCGCGCTATCACTTGCGATTATTCCCTCCGTAATGTCGGAGCAGTTGACAGAAATGCCCAATTCATCGTCTCCAGCAAATGCTCAGGTCTATTTTTTATCGCCAACGAATGGCCAAGTATTTAACGCCGCAGATTCTGAGGGTATCGCCGTTGAATTTGGCTTAAACGGAATGAAGGTATCTCCAGCAGGACTTGCGGTACGTGACTCAGGACACCATCATTTACTGATTAACATGAATGAACTTCCAGATCTTACTAAGCCATTGCCAGCAAGCGATCAGGTATTGCATTTTGGTAAGGGGCAGACAAACACAAGGATTCAGTTGCCTCCAGGCTCCCATCGGTTACAGCTCGTTTTGGGTAATCATGTCCACATTCCTCACAATCCTCCAGTGATGTCTAAGGTTATTGAAATAGAGATTAAATAGGTATCTCAATCTTGAGTGATCGGGCATAGTCATGGTGATCTAAGTGGTTTTGATGTAATCTACTGATTTGAGCAACGGCATTTTAAAAGGAGTATCTATGGGTCTTGATAAAGGATTACAAGGAAGAAGAAATTTTATTAAGAAATTTGGTATTGCCACGGCGGGTGTATCAGTATCTGCACTTTTGGCAAACGGTGCCCATCAGATTAAGCAGAGTGGCGATTTGGCTAAGGACGAACTAGATCGATTATCTAAAGCCTATAGCGACTTAGATAAACGCACGCAGCTGATTATGCGTGGTATGTTTGTATTGCTGGGAATTGATGTTCTTCTGTTGGTTTAACAGGTCTGTGGTGCAAGCCAAATCCTTTTTGAGTAATNCGTGAATAATATTAACCGCTTTGTTGTCATCATCACNGCATTTATGACGCTNTCAGTCGTCGTAGTTGGCATATCACAGCAGGATAAAAACCCACTGCCAGACTTTACCCAGTANCANAATGTTAAAGCCAAAAAATCAGCCTTCTTNANTTATATTTTGCCCCTCGTGCAGGCTCAAAATGCAACCATAAAAAATCAACGGGAGCAGCTTGCTGAACTAAAGCATCTCTCCGAACANGAATACAGTCGGTCTCATCGAAAGCTCATCTTGGACCTTGCCAAGGAGTACCGTCTTAATTCTGAATCAGCTACAAAAAAAGAGGTTGCAGAGCTATTACTTCGTGTCGATCAAGTGCCTGCCTCTTTAGCCTTGGCTCAAGCTGCCATGGAGTCAGCATGGGGGACCTCGCGGTTTGCGGTTCAGGCCAACAATCTTTTTGGGCAGTGGTGTTATCAGGAAGGCTGTGGTCTGGTGCCACTGCGCCGTAATGCGGGCAGTAAGCATGAGGTCGCTAAATTTGACTCGGTCAGTGATGCTGTAAAATCTTATTTACGTAATCTCAATACACATCGAGCCTACACCGATCTGCGTGAGCAGAGAGCGTCACTGCGCAACGCCGGGCAGACTGTTACTGGCCATAAGCTAGCTGAGGGTCTCATTGACTATTCAGAGCTGCGCGAGGCCTATGTCCACGAGATTCAAGCGGTGATCAGAATCAACACATTGGCAAAATATGATTCTGAAGCCGATTAAATAAGGGACGCTTAATCGCTATTCAGCAAGCCATCTAGCTCACCAGTGTCTACTAGAGCACGCATATCGCTAGAGCCGCCGATTAGGGTACCTTTTACAAAAATCATCGGAAATGTTGGCCAGCCTGTCCACATCTTCAGTGCGTTGCGTCGACGCCATTCTTTGAAGTAGCTACCGTATTCCAAATAGTGGTAGTCAATATTGAGCTCATCGAGTACCTTACGTGCTCGTTTTGGCGCCGGATTTTGTGCCATACCAACGATAACAATCGCATTGTTTGCCACGGCCTCTTTGACCTCAGCAATAATGTCGGCATGCTGTTCAGATACGATCTTTTGGATACTTGTATGTATTTTTTTGGGGTCTAGAATTTCTCTGGGCATGACTATTCCTTGGTTTAAAACAACGCATTTTGATGAATCATGAATCCGTCGCTCAACTCATATTGCATGTTATGGTGAGTCTTGGCCACGGACGTCAATTTTAGCGGTTGAGGTTAACACCGATTTGTACTTAGAATGAATAAAAATAACAACAGGCACTGTATGTGATGAGTGACACGTCAAGAGTGGTATTAATAACTGCAGGTGCATCGGGCATCGGGCGCGCAATAGCGATGCACTTTGCGGCTCAAAGGTACCACGTCCATGTGTGTGATGTCGATCAAATAGCGATCGAGACTCTTAATAGAGATATGCCAAACGTTAGCACCACCTGTGCTGACCTAACAAAACTTAGTGACGTGGACTTGGTTTTTGAAGACCTCCTGCGGCAGTGGGGCAGGCTAGATATTTTAGTCAACAACGTCGGCATTTCCGGGCCCACAGCCATGGTTGAAGATATTTTGCCAGAACAATGGAATGAAACGATAAGCACTGACCTCAATAGTATTTTTTATGTGACTCGGAAAGCCGTTCCCTTATTAAAAGAGTCTCAGGGGAACATGATTAATATGTCGTCTAATGCCGGCTTATTTGGCTGCCCACTGCGATCACCTTATGCCGCGGCTAAGTGGGCAATTATTGGTCTTACCAAGACATGGGCAATGGAGCTGGGCTCTTTTGGCGTTCGGGTTAATGCCATCTGTCCGGGCAGTGTCAGTGGCCCGCGAATCGATAAAGTCATAGAGGTTGACGCTCAAACTAGAGCTATCTCAGCAGAGTCAGTGCGCCAATCTTATTTACAGCAGAACTCGCTAGGCGTGTTTATTGAAGCTGAAGATATTGCCAAGACTGTTGATTTTTTGTGTTCCAAAGGGGCTCAGCATATTTCCGGGCAGGCGATACCCATAGACGGCCATACCGAGACTTTGTCTAGTTAATGGCTCAAAACGTAAATGTACTTTAGAGCAAGTGAGAATAGTGTATGAAGGCTGCATGGTTTGAAAAATTCGGGAGTGCAGACAAGGTTATGCAGGTAGGCGAACAGCCTAAACCTCTAGCCGAACCTGGACAGGTGGTGGTTAAGTTAGCCGCTAGTGGGGTCAATCCCTCTGATGTAAAAAAGCGTGCAGGGGCATCTCCCAATTTACTCGACGAAGGATTGGTCATTCCTCATAGTGATGGGGCAGGTATTATTGAGTCAGTAGGCTCAGGCGTGTCTGAAGATCGATTAGGTGAGCGCATATGGGTGTATCAAGCTCAGTATGGGCGAAGACTCGGCACTGCAGCTGAGTATGTTGCAGTCGCATCAAACCGAGCTGTAATGCTACCTGACAATACCGATTTTCCAATCGGCGCTTGTTTGGGTATTCCGGCGATGACGGCGCATCGTTGCGTACATGCTGATGGCGACGTTAGTGGTCAAACCATATTGGTCACTGGGGGTACGGGGAGAGTGGGCTACTACGCCATTCAGTGGGCGCTCATCGCCGGTGCTGAAGTTATTGCCACAGCGAGTAACGATGCAGATCGCGATATCTGTTTGGCATTAGGTGCTAGCGCGGTCGTTAATCACCGAGAGGATGATTGGGGAAAACAGGTATTAATCGCTAGCCAGGGTAGAAAAGTAGATCGCGTGATTGACGTAGAGTTTGGCGCTAACTTACTCCAAATACTTCAGTGTATTGCTACTAGTGGAATTATAGCGACCTACTCATCGACTCAGGTAAAGCAACCATCACTGCCTTTTATCGACATGATGTTTATGGACTTAACGCTGCGAATGGTACTTGTCTATGCAATGCCAGAGCCAGCAAAAGTTCACGCGATTGAGGCCATTACCGAGGCTTTACAGGCAGGAAAATTACAGCATCGAATCGCGCATAACGTAACCTTAGATCAAATTGCTGAGGGGCACAAACTCGTCGAACAGGGTGGGTTTGGTGGTTGTGTTATTGTTTCTACGGAGTAGCTAATAATGTATTTATCCAACAAAAAATTTATTAAATTAGGCATGGTATGCCTTTTATCAATAGTGGGCGCTTGCACTGATACAGTAAAAGGAGGCGCTGACAATAGCTCCAGACTGACTTTAAATGATACATCGATTATTGTCGGTGAACTTGCGCAAGGGGGTAAAACAGAATCATTTTTAGGAGTTCCTTTTGCGCAACCGCCTGTTGGCAACTTAAGGTGGGCGCCTCCTCAGCCTTTAGCAAAACCCAGTGCAATACCTCAGGCCAATGACTTTGCATCTGCCTGCATGCAAGGGGATCACATTGCTAAATGGTATAAAAATGTCGCTTCCGGCTTCGGTGGTGACCCTGATTTGATAAATCACCCTAAGGTCAGTGAAGACTGCCTTTATTTAAATATTTGGCGGCCCGCCAAAATGGCAGAAAGTACCCCACTGCTGCCAGTCATTGTTTATATCCATGGTGGAAGTAACAAAGGTGGTTGGTCTTATGAGCCTAACTACATTGGTCATAATTTGGCATCCAAAGGTGTCATCGTTGTCTCTATTGCCTATCGGTTGGGTGTCTTCGGGTTTTTCTCTCACCCCACACTTGAGCATTCTAATTTTGGATTGCTCGATCAAGTCGCTGCGCTGCAGTGGGTCAATGAGAATATCGTCGCTCTCGGGGGTGATTCTGCAAGAATTACAGTCATGGGAGAGTCCGCCGGCGCCAATAATATTGATCACTTGATGACAATGCCCTCTAGCAAGGGTCTTTTTTCTCGAGCGATTCATCAAAGCGGTGGTTCTTCATTAACCAATCGAAGTATCAGAAAAGCACATTTACAATTAGGTGAAGCCTTTGCCGATTTCACGGTAGGAGATGAGGTAAGTACGCCTATATCTGAAATGAGAAAATTGTCGGCAGATACTATTTTGTCAGCGGCAAACGAGGTTTATGAAAATCACTACTTTGANCCTGTGGTTGATGGAATGAGTGTGATGGAACCCATTATGAATACCTTAAAAGCAAGAAAGATGCACGGGGTAGATTTGCTAATAGGGTCTAATGATGATGAATGGCTAATGTATACCGATGACAACCCTGACATTGACGGTTGGTTAAAAACTGAGGCGCCACCGCTAACGGCTGACCATTTAAAAGCCTTGTTAAAANATGAAACTGACAATCGACGTATTTCTGACTTATTGCGCACAGCAAAATACTATGTCTGTCCCTCGTTAGTGTTAGCTAAAGAAACTGCCAAGTTGGGGAATAAAGCCTGGGTATATCATTTTACTCGTCAACGTGAGGGCGAACTAGCAGCTACTATGGGCGCTTATCATGGTGCAGAACTACCTTATATTTTTGATACCCATGATGATTGGCTGCCTACTGTCGAGGCCGACCATAGGCTCACTAATATTATGCAAACGTACTGGATTAACTTCGCTACCACNGGTAACCCTAATCAGTTGGACTTGCCGGTGTGGCCAAAGTACTCAGAGGAGAATCCTNATACTCAGTCGTTGGGTGACGNATTATTTTCGTCAGGTCACCCCAGTCAAAAGCTGTGTGAGTTTTTAGCGCCGAGCTAATGGTTAATTAGGTCAAACAATGCCCCCCATTTGATAGCATTAGAAGTATTGCTTTGGGTTTTGTGAGCTCCAAATTAGCTTGCCCCTTTTTGTTTCGACATATGTGTTATCAAATGACTGTGTTTTATTATACTTAAAATAAGTAAGGCAGAGGTCATCAGACCATTTGATGGTGTCGCAATGATTCCAATTATTGATATTTATCTTAATAGTTATTCAAGTTAGCTAAAACCATATTCCCAACGTTGACTATGATTTGCGCCCACGCAACAATGCTGTTTAACTATTATTTAAAATACTTTTAGCAATCTTTTGCGCGATGAGAGTGTTCTTCATCAATAATAATTTGCAGCTCTAGTTGGGTGTAATTTTTAGAAACTTAAAGAATCAAGATCACATATGAGTCTACGACAAACTAATAAAGATATCCGGAAAAAGCATATTGTTAAGAATGCCGCTCGACTTTTTTCTTCGGTAGGTTATGACTTGACTGCAATAGAGATGGTGGCAGAGCGTTCTAACGTATCCCCTGCAACCATCTATAATAATTTTGATGACAAAATAGGGCTTTTGCTTGCGGTATTAATTGACGAATCAGAGGATATTCAACAAATTAGCAAGCGGCTCATTGCTAATCGGCGAGCGAAAGACGTTACTGTAATTTATCGCTTGATTGAGCTCTATGTGGATCACCCTATGGAGTTTATGAATAAGTCCTGTTGGCGGCAAGCACTTGCTGCGTCCACCGCTTCTTCAAACAAAAAGTTTACGCAAGAATATCAAAATGTTGATAACCAACTAAAGACCCTGCTGATTGATGTTATGCATGCACTCCATCAGGAACAAGTGTTTAGAACAGAGGCGGACGTTCAATCATTAGGAGAACTTATCTGGAACAATGTTAATCAGATGTTTACAGATTTCATTTCAGCCGAGGTCATGCCTTTGGTGGAGTTAAAAAATGCGATGAAGAGGCAAACTGAGGCCATAATCGTGCTTGCCGAGGAGCAGGCTTAAGACCTTTATAAAAGTCCCTTTAGGCACCAAATTAAGTTTAAGATTTCTTGCAAACTTCACCCAACCTAACTGTAAGTTGGATTTGCTCGAGGGTTGAAATATCATCAAAAGGACCGTCGGTTACGGTAATTATGTCAGCAAATCTTTCCACTGAAATATAGTAGGTAGTAGGTAGTAGGTTTGTACTATTTTTTCTTTTATCGAAGCGTCGGCGCAGCGCTAATGGGAAGCACAATATGTGACGGAGTCTTTCCAGACCGATAAATCTTTTGAGTCGCTTCCTTATAATCTTTCTTTTTAGCGCGATAAATATCCATAAATTGCTGTGGATTACGGTCATAAGCTGGGAACCAGGAGCTGTGCACCTGCACCATAATGCGATGACCTTTCTTAAAGGTGTGGAACTTATCCCAGATATTAAATGAGATTGGTGTTACCTCATTAGGGGTCATTGGCTCAGGGTTAGAATAATCATTACGATATTTTGCACGCATCGTTTCGACCCCCACCAACATTTGGTAGCTACCCATTCGCACATCAGTGGGATTGGGTTCTGGATCGCGTGTGTCCCCAGGAAAAACATCGATTAATTTTACAAAGAAATCCGAGTCAGTGCCCGAAGTGGAGGCAAACAGGTTTACCAGTATTGGGCCGGCAATGGTAATGTCCTCCTCCAGCACTTCGGTTTGGTATACCAATACATCGGTACGTGTAGACGTAGCTCGCTGGTCCTCAATCATCCAAGTATGACCTGGCCAGCCGGCGGTAAAATCAGACGTAAAAGGTACCGGTTTATTGGGATCACTGATGTAGTCATCAGCGGCAGTTTTCTTGGTAGTCGGTTTGTCAAACGAGAGTTTTCCATCAACATGAAAATAGAGATTTTTAGTTCTGTTGTTTTTTGGTGGCCATTGGTCAAATCGATGCCAACGATTACCACCGGTTTCAAATACAATAGCCTCTTTAGCGTTCCAATTACCTTCCCCCTTTAAGTGATATCGAAAGAAAGGCGACACAATATGCTTTTGGTAGTATTCCGAAGTCTTGGCCCCAAACTGAATATCACCCAACGAGGATCCGTCTCCTCGAAATGCCCATCCACCATGACGCCAAGGCCCGGATACAAATGTACTCTGATTATTTGGATTACGCTTTTCAATCTCTTGATAGATGGATACAGGACCATAAAAGTCTTCGGCATCAAACCAGCCCGCCACATTTAGAATTGGGTGTTTGATATTATCCAAATATTGCAATGCATTCTGACGTTGCCAAAATTCATCGTAGTTGGGGTGATTGATAAAGTCTTTCCATGCAGGCACTCTGCCCTTGAAGTATTTCTTGTTCAGCTCTGAGGTCGGGCCAGCGTTTAGGAAAAACTCGTAACCCCATGAGGTGCCATAGTCGAATGGTTCTGGTTTCTTTACCGTTGGTGTATCACGCTGTTGCGCAGTATGATTCATCCAAGCAAAAGCGTAGGTAAGTCGAAAAGCACCATTGTGGTGCCAGTCATCGCCAATAAACATATCGGAGGGAGACGCCTGAGGGGAAGATGCTTTTAATGCAGGGTGCGCATCGATCATTCCTTGCAGTGTTGTCCAACCAGCGTAGGAAACACCCCATTGGCCTACCCGACCATTGTGGCCTTGCAGATTATTGAGCAGCCACTCAATTGAATCGTAATTGTCCGTACTTTCATCAATAGCCATCGGATTGCTCTTATCCTGGCGAATAGTGCGAATTACCTCAAAATGACCTTCGGACTTATAAGTACCTCGAATATCCTGAAGCACAAAAATATAACCGTCTTGCAGCATCTCTAACGATGGGGTCAGCTTTTTAGTTGATCGATACTCTTTTCCGTAAGGCTGAATGGAGTAGGGCGTGCGATAAAATAGTATGGGATAGTCTTTCGACTGATCTTTTGGTGAGTAAATTGCTGTAAACAGATTCACCCCATCTCGCATAGGAATCATTACTTCAGACTTATNGTAATACGCCTTTACATCATACTGTTCAATATTGGCATGAATATTAGTCTGGTCATCTTGCGATATAGCTATATTAGGTGCTTGGGCGGTCTTAACTATATCCTTTTCCGTTAATAGCTCTTTAGCTTGCACTAAGTTAGTAATGGATAGAGTAATCATGGTCGTAAAAGTTAAAAAACTAATATTCATACTATTTTCTCTTATGGTTAATCTAATCCTGACTTAAGATAAGGGCCATATAAATATTTCTCCTCTCAACACTATCATTGAGCTATATAAACTTAGTCCGAATTTGCCACATCTGGCGCTATCTGCAGTAATTGTCGGTATACATAAAAATAAATATACAGAGCCACAGCAGTTGCTAGGGCGCACATAATCATAACGGAGCTGTATCCCAGTTGATACGATAGCAATATTCCAGCCATAGTGGGTGCAATCGCCTGTGCGGCCCCCTGACAGGCTGGCACCATTGCCGCATAACGACCCGAGTGATCAATATTGGACAGTGTTCCCAGCTGGAATACATCGATAAATATCCAGAAAAAACTAAAAGAAAATATGCTGAAGACAAAAGTTTTGGCATCCACTCTAATGGCCAAGATAAGCATGGTTACAATCATAACGGCCAAGGCAAAAAGCAAGGGTTTTGACTGCCCAAATCTTCTGGCCAACCAGAGAGCTAAAAGAGTGCCGGTAAGGCTAAATATTTGTCCCCAAGTTAGGGTCCCAGAGATGAATGTTGAGCTCAAATCTGCCGCCACACCTGCGCGTTCAATAAATGCCCAATAGGCACCCACTAAGAGGTAAAAGCTGAACACAGCAACCAAGCATAGGCGTGGTAGTGTTTCAGGTATCTTTGTCTTGGCAATTGATATATCTGCTTCAGTCACGGCTGTTATTTCATCTGTTTCTTGAGCACAATGACGAGGAAGCAGTGGCAGAATCAGCAAAATCGGCACAGCCTCAAACAGGTAAAACATAAACAAGCCATTCACGCCCCACCTTTCAGTAATAATTGGGAAGATATAAAAAATAAAAGCATTCATTAACACCAACACAAAAAGTAAAATACTAAATGTTCGCGCAGCGTTGTGACTTCCTGCAAGGCTTGCGGTGCAGGTGGAATAACATATACCCGCTCCAATACCTGCGCTCAGGCGACTCAGCATCAACGGGAAAAGCTCTGCGTTTTGAGTAGAGAAATAATTGGCCAGTATTACCAGTAACAACCCAATCGCAGCTAGAACTCTGCGATTGGTTTTGGCTACAAAAAGTGAAGTTAGTACTGATCCTATTAATAACCCTGTCATATCAGAAGATGCTAGCCAACCCAATTCTTTCTCACTAAAGCCAAGAGAGTCGGCCATAGAACCGACCAGCAGCGGCATACCCATGGCAACACCGGTGCCAGCGAAGCCAAGAACAACAGCAGCGAAAATTGCCGCTGGCTTATCAAAATCACTCATCTTTTCAGGCGAAATATTTTGATGATCGCTAGTTGTTGATATATTTTCCAAAGTTACGTCCTTTGCTGTTGTAGTTAATTATGCTGTGGGTATTCAGGTTCGAGTGCAGATATACCCAAAAGGCTGTCAGCGATTTTTTCAGCTATCATTATTGTAACGGCGTTTAGATTGCCTGCGGGAATGGATGGAATAATTGAGGCATCCACAACTCGTAAATTATTGAATCCATGGACCTTGCCAGCCTCATCGGTAACTGCCTCATCATCAGTACCCATGCGACATGTTCCACAGGGATGATAGTTTGACTCAATATGAGCATAAGCCCATTGCATAACATCTTGATTGGACTTTAACTGATGTACTCCAGATAACTCTGGTGTTAGACGACCATTCCATGCAGGCTGTTGAAATATTTCCCGAGTGGCTTTAATGGCTGCGATCGCAATATCTCGATCATAATGAGTGCTGAGATAATTGAACTGAAATTTAGGTGCTTTTGTTGGGTCAGCGCTCTCAATCCATACCCGGCCGCGACTGGTGGGACGTTGGATGCTCGTAAAGCACTGGTATCCGGGATCAATCGTGATGCCCTCAGGCGCAAAATCACCTCTCATGGCAATACACTCCATTTGTACGTCAGGTATCGTTTCATTTTCGGTTAGACATAAAAAAGCACCCACTTCGAAGTGATTTGAGATGCCAAGTCCTCGTTTGCCTAGCAACCATTCCATCCCAATTTTGAAACGTCCAAAATAACTCAGTTTTGATGCTAGAGAGTCACGCGGGTTCGTTGCACCATAATCAAAGCACCAAGCAGGGTGATCTTGGAGATTTGCGCCAATACCGGGCATATGCTGAAGCACCGATATACCGTTGGCGGTAAGCATATTTGCATCTCCAATACCGGCAAGCATAAGTAGTTGAGGTGACTGAATGGCACCGGCTGATAGAATGAGTTCACCTGCTACCTCAATGGAAAAGTTTTCACCTCGGCGATTGAGATGAACTTTCACCGCATCTGCTCCAGAAAATTCTATTGCAGTACAGCGCGTCTCTAAGAGAATTTCTAGATTGGGCTTATCTTGTTGGTCGTATAAATACGCTTGCGATGCACTGTGTCTGATGCCGTTAGCAACATTCCTTTGAGTTTTGTGTACCCCAATTTGGCTTGCGCCGTTATGATCATGATTTAACGCTAGGCCATATTCATTTGAAGCTTGAATAAATGCCTGAAAAAGGGGGTTGTTAGCCTCTGCTTTAATAACGCTGGTGGGTCCATTTTTGCCTCGATATGCAGGGTCACCATGATCACAGTTTTCACTACGTTTAAAATAGGGCAGGCAGTGGGCATAAGACCAGTTAGGAAGGCCACAATCACGCCAATGGTCATAGTCGGCTCTATTGCCTCTCACCCAGTTCATACCGTTGATTGATGAAGAGCCACCGAGGACTCTTCCACGGGGAGTATAGGGCCCTTCGATGGAGTCAGTAAAATGATCACTTTCAGCAAAAAACTTCCAGTTATAGCGATCCTTCATCAAAGGAATGCCAAGTCCAGCAGGCATTTGGATAAAAATATTTCTATCGCTTGCTCCGGCTTCGATTAAAAGCACGTTTTTTGATTTATCTTCTGATAGGCGAGCGGCTAACACACTACCGGCCGAGCCTGAGCCAACAATAATATAATCATAGGCAGATAGTGCAGGGCGTTTTAAAAACGTGGGCATTGTGTATATTTCTCCACTTGGTGCAGCCTTTTTGTCCAAATTCGTTCCGGACAAGTGATATAATTTATGTTCATAACAAGCATAAATTACTTCAAGTTCAGGGCTAAATTCACCAGAGATGATGTTTGTCTATTTATTGTTGATTTCAATTCATTGAGGGACATGCCCTCGTTAGAAATAAAATCAGTAAACATTTGATCAACGTTATTCCAGATAATTGCTCCCAGCGATGCTGGATCTACCTGGGCGACGAAAGTATGTTCTTTTTGCAGGGCATGCATTAAATCAATGAGCTGGTGTTTTAGTCGCTTATCCACATTTTGATACTCTCGGGTAAACTTTTTATTAGAAGATGCTGTTGAGGCAGCAAGTGCTTGCCGCCAACATGATTTATTCATAAATTCCATTGGATGATCGACATATAGTTCAATCAACCGATAAATAATAATCACATCAGCCTGTTTGCGCTCAGTAATAAGTTGTTCGCCAATACGTTGAACTTCTTCTCCCTCCTCTATTAATACAGCGAGTAAGAGCCCTATTTTATTTTCAAAATTATTATAGATTGTGGCAGGAGACATATTAGATCGCTTTGCTACCATGTCTATAGAGGTAAGATCATAACCAATTGAAGAAAAAAATCGAGCAGCGTTTGCAACTACTTGTTTTTGTCTATTGGCTTTATTAATTTGTCTAAGGCTCATAATTTTTTATGATTTACCTACTATAAGAATTATTGTTAAATTGTAGTTGACTACAATTATAATTACAATTAATATAAAAAAAGATCAACAAAATAGACTATTTAAGACACTTAGTCTAAATTTATAAATATAGTTATCTATACTTATTGTGCTCAATTTTTATTATGTCAGCTGTTAGAAGATATGTTTCATTGACCAAATTAGGGGGACAACATGACAACGAATAAAAAATCCAAGTTACTGGCTATAGTAGGCTGTCTGTCTTTAGGCAGTTTTAGTGCGTACGTGACTGCTGCAGAGGGATCGGTGCTAGAGGAAATAGTCGTGACTGCGACAAAACGAGGTGATACTAGTACTTTAGATATTCCAGCAAGTATCTCAGTTGCCAATGAAGATCAGATTAGTAAGCGTGGCTTAGTTGGTATGGATGACTTTTTGCGGTCATTACCTTCTACTAACTTTTTAGACCGTGGAGCAGGCCGCAATGGCATTATTATCCGTGGGGTGACTGCATCACCACAGGATGATATCGCTGTCGGTGTTTACATAGATGAAACGCCAGTGACCGGCATGGGCAGTTTAGGTAGTGGTAACCCAGATCTAAAATATGTTGACATGCAGCGGATTGAGGTTCTGCGTGGTCCACAAGGCACTTTATACGGTGATGGCTCGATTGCAGGAACAGTCCGAGTAATTCCGAACGCACCGGATCTAAATGACTTTTCAGCCGAGATTGCGGGGTCCGCGTCATCTACCGCTGATCTAGGTGGTCGGAATACGACAGCGCGAGCTGTGCTTAATTTGCCCTTGGTAGAAGATAAGTTCGCTATTCGTATTGTTGGCTATAACTATGATAATAGTGGTTATTATGAAAATGTCGCTGGTGATAGCGCTGATAAAGCAGTTTGGGCGGATGCGTTCGGCGGCATTGTCATGAGCAGAGGTACAGGTGATGACCAGTACACTGGGGGACGNATAACAGCGCTCTGGCAGGTAAGTCAGGATTTTAATGTGACGCTAAGTCATATGACTCAGGACATAGAGCAATTAGGNATTCCAGAGTCAATGCTAGCACTGGGNGGTACCCGCAGAAGTCCCTTCCAAAGGCAAGACGGNAGTGGTGAGTCGCTGGGTATTGATTTAGATGTGACCAATCTAAAAATGAGNCTTGATATGGGCTCTTATGAAATTTTTTCTTCTACCTCGATAGTGGATTCGAAGACNCTACAAGATCGTGATCTNGGCGCTTATTTTGGGCCATTGTTGGGTGTAGATGATATGCCTATTTATCTGGAAGATTCGTCAGATACTGAACAATTTACCCAGGAATTACGAGTAAATACTCGGTTAGATGGACCTGTACAATTCTTGGTGGGTGCCTTTTATCAGGATTACAAGAGGAAGGCGGGCCAGAAGATGACGTTTGAAGGAGCGCCTGCGTTAGATCCTTTTGGCGGTGCCCTGCTGTTTGAGAGTGCGTTTGGAAATAATTTAAAGCAGCTGGCATTTTTTGGAGAGGCCTCCTTTGACTTAACGGATCAGCTAACGGCAGNTGCTGGTGTTCGACATTATGACTATGACAAGGATTCGCCAGATGTCAGTGATGGTGTTTTCAATGGTGGGAGATCAGAAGGGTTTGTTGAAAATGATGACTCAGGCCAGACTTACAAACTTAGTTTGAATTATAGGGCTGATGATTCAACATCCTTTTACGGAACATTTTCTCAAGGGTTTCGTCTAGGTGGTCCTCATCCTGAGATCCCATCTGACATATGTGACACTGCCGGAGTACCAGATCAGATTGATTCAGATGAGCTGGACAGCTTTGAACTCGGGGCAAAATTTGCCTTCGCCGATGGGCGTGCGATGCTCAATGTGTCTGCTTTCCAAGTTGATTGGACGGGCATTCCGGTTAAGCAGATTCTTGCATGTGGCTTCGAAACGACTGTTAATGCTGGTGAAGCGAGAAGTAGAGGTGTGGAGGTCGATGGCCAGCTATTGTTCGCTGACTCTTGGCGCCTCGATTACGCGCTATCTCATATCCAGGCGGAGCTAGCTGCGGATAGTACACCGCTCGGCGCTCAATCAGGTGACCGGCTTCCCGGTTCGCCTGAGTTTCAGGCATCTCTTGGTTTGCAAACTGACTTCAATATAGCGGGTCGTCCAACGTTTGCACGAGCTGATATAGCCCATATAGGTAAGTACTACAACAACCTTCAGCAGACCGGTCTCGCTGCGGGTGGCTTCACCACAGTCAATCTAACCCTTGGTGCAGAGATTAACGACTCTGTGTCGGTTGATGTATTTGCACGCAACCTGACCAATAAAGAGGGTCTTACATGGGTTGAAACGGAATTAGGAGACGGCAGGGCCAACTATATACGCCCCCGAACGATTGGCATTGAAGTGCGAGCGCGTTTCAGCCAATAAGGAAATAAAGTAAGGCAATAAATATCACCCTTTTGCAAGGTTATGGACGATACTTGCTGAGGGTGATATTTTAATTTTATCTATCCGTTGGCTAGTTTCCTGGCGCGTGCTTTTATTTTACATTAGTACCTACGAGGCAGAAATGTACTCTCCACAAGTCTTGAAAACCATAGCATTACAAAACCTACTGGCAGTTCTATGCGCTTTATTTTTGGATACCGCAGCACTGGCCAAAACGCCAATGTCGGCAATGGATGTATTTAAGATTGCTTATGCATCTAACCCGGTTATATCACCAGACGGAGAGACCATCGCGTTTGATCGCTATTATATGGATATCATGACTGATCAGCGTCAGAATGATCTATGGATTATCGATTCTGACGGTAAAAATATGCGGCAGATATCGAAAGATTTTGATGCTGTTGGACCGGCCACATTCACGCATTCTGGAAACGCTATCGCATTTGTCGCCTTTAAGGGAGACACATCCCATATCTACGTGCAGCAGTTGGGCTCGTCTAAGACATTCGAATTGGGTGAAGGTCTTTCAGATCCGGCTAATCTAGCCTTTTCACCCGACGGTAAATGGTTGGCATTTACCATGTCGGTTGCCTATAAACCGGAAACCATGGGTAAGCTTCCTCCTCCACCAGAGGGCGCTCAATGGGCGGAACCTATCGTGGTCGAAACGCGGAGCCAGTTCAGAGTGGACGGAGCTGGTTATTTACCATTCAGTGTTCATCAAGTATTTTTAATATCCACAAAAGGGGGCGCCGCTGAGCAATTGACACAGGGCCAGCAAGATCATAATAGCCCTCTGGAATGGATGCCTGATTCTTCGGGTCTATTGCTTAGCATTAATTTTAAAAATAACGTCAATAAGCCTTGGGATACAGATGTTGTTAAATTAGATTTAAAAACACGCCAACTCACTGCGCTCACCACCCGGTCGGGCCCAGATTCGGCACCGAAGATCTCTCCCGATGGTGAACGACTAGCTTGGGTTGGGCACGCAGACAGATCTAGCCCATACCATGAACTTCAGCTTTATTCTGCCAAGCTGGATGGATCAGATATGCGCGAATTGACGTCTGGTAACGACTTCAGTGTTATCGATTTCACCTGGCATCCAGATAATCAGCGGTATTACGTCCAGTATGAAGATCGAGGGAACAGTGTTTTGGCACTGCTTTCCGCTGACGGCTCTGTTTCAGTACTGACTGACAAGCTTGCTGGATGGGAGTTGGATCAACCCTATGTCCTGGGTCAATTTTCAGCTAGCGGCGGCGTTGCGGCTATCACTCTGGGTGACACCACAAAGCCAACAGAACTGGGTGTTGTTGACCGTCATGGGCAGGTAAAGATGATTACCGACCTCAATCGTTCGCTGCATGATTCTGTGCGGTTTGCCACGGTTGAGGAGCGCACCCTTAAGTCCAGCTTTGACCAGCGTGAAATACAGTATTGGGTAATGCGTCCTCCGAACTTTGACAGCACTAAATCCTACCCCATGATGCTGCAAATACATGGGGGCCCTTGGGCGGCTTATGGCCCCCAATTTGCGGCCAATAACCAACTATATGCGGCGGCAGGCTATGTGGTGGTATACGGCAACCCTAGGGGCTCTACCGGTTATGGTGCGGAATTTGCCCATACCATTGATTTTAATTTTCCAAGTCGTGACTATGACGATCTAATGGATATGGTTGATGCAACAGTTGCCATGGGTTTTGTTGATGAGGATCGTCTCTATGTTACTGGAGGCAGTGGAGGAGGGACGCTCACCACTTGGATCGTGGGTAAAACAGATCGCTTTCGTGCAGCCGTAGCGGTTAATCCAGTCATCAATTGGACCACTTCTGCCTTAACATCTGATGTTGATAAGCTTATAGCTAGTTACTGGTTTTCTGATCTACCTTGGGAAAATCCAGAGGATTATTGGTCATATTCTCCACTTTCGTTAGTTGGGAATGTGGCCACGCCCACCATGCTCATTACTGGAGAGGAGGATTGGCGCACTCCGATTTGGGAGGCAGAGCAGTTCTTTAATTCTCTCCAGATTACAGCTATTGATACAGCTTTAGTAAGAGTACCCGGTGCTAGCCACTGGATTGAATATCGACCCAGCCATTTGATTGCCAAAGTTAATGCTATTTTGGCCTGGTTTGAACGGCACTCGAAACCTACCGATACCGTCTTAGAAAAATAGTATTTGATATTACAACTTTTCTCTCGTCCCAGTTTCCGGTTTATGGCTAATGGACGGTTATTGTATTAAGGGAGATAGATAATGCATCGAGAATTAAGCATTATAGGATTTAAAGCCAAGAAAAAAATATCTAAAGAGGATTAGCCAGTGAATCGGATATTTCATGTTTATGTTGTCCCTGCCGCAGTATTTATCTCTGTCGTCATGGGGGGTGGTTATGGCACCGGACGTGAGGTGATTGAATTCTTTACTCGTTACGGTCTTTTGGGCGGTCTTTTTGGAACAGTTGTTGCAACCTGCGTTTTCACGGTGGTACTCGCCTGCACCTATGAATTTGCACGTGTCTTTCAGGTGTACGACTACCGAACCTTTTTTAAAAAGCTTATTGGCCCATTTTGGGTATGTTTTGAAGTTCTCTACCTACTTTTATTTTTGTTGGTGCTCGGTGTGGTAAGTTCGGCTGCTGGCAACATACTTGAGCAGAAATTCGCTACACCCAGTTATGTTGGTATGTTGGGTGTACTGGCACTAGTGGTTGCGTTGGTGTATTTCGGACGAGAAGCAGTGGAGAAAGTGCTCACACTATGGTCGATCGGAATGTACCTAGTGTTTGGATACTATTTTATCGAGATATTCAATAATGGAGAAGTCAATCTCTTAGAGGGGTTAAGTCTCGGTAGCATCGAACCCGGTTGGCTAAAGGGTGGCATTCTTTATGCCATGTATAACTTAGCCATTGCNCCGGTATTGCTATTTTCTACTCGTGCGATCCAGACGCGGCGCGAAGCTGTNCTAGCTGGCATTATTGCTGGTGTTGCCGTTATGGTACCTGCGGTACTCTTCCATATCAGCTATGTGGCCGGCTATCCAGAGGTGCTAGAGCAGCCGGTTCCCAACTACTGGATGATTTCAGAGTATGCCACTCCCTTGTTGCTGATCGTCTTCTTGGTGGCACTGCTGGGTACTCTAGTCGAAACCGGTGCCGGCTTGGTACAAGGGCTTATCGAGCGTATCGAGACGGTGGTAAAACCGGCAACAGATGATATTTTGGGTCAGCCAGCCAGAGCGGCTATTGCACTTGTGACTCTGGCCTTTGGGGGTTTCATTGGCTCACTTGGTATTGTAGCTCTAGTGGCGCAGGGATATTCAGCCCTCTCGGTGGGCTTTGCATTGGTCTACATCATTCCCATTTGTACGCTTGGTGTAGTTAAAATATTAAAGTCAGCGTAACCTGTATTAAGTAGGAAACGTAAAAATAACTTTTTTAAGTGAGTAATATCATGATCGTCTATTTAAATGGTGAATATATGCCTGCCGAGCAAGCAACAATATCCCCCTTAGATCGAGGGTTTCTTTTTGGTGATGGTATTTATGATGTTACGCCATCCTATGGTGGAAGAATGGTGGGCTTGCAATTGCACATGGAGCGAATGAAAAATGGACTGCAGAGCATTGGTATCGATAACCCATTAAGTGATAACCAGTGGCAGGATATCGCGATGAATCTAAGCGAGAAAAACGGCGGCCAGAATCTTGGGATATATTTCCAGGTAAGTCGCGGTAATGAAGGGCGCCGTTTTCATGGGTTTCCAGCTAATACCAAACCCACGGTTCTTGGTATGGTTATCGAGATTGCGCCTCACCCTGAGGTTCCTGATCGGAAAACTAAGTCGGGCCTGCGGGTGATCTCTACCGAGGATCTGCGGTGGCGCCATTGTGATATCAAATCGACTGCTCTGCTTGGTAATGTGTTGCATTTTCAAGAGAGTTACGAATTACAGAGAGATGAAACAATTATGTATAACTCTTATGAAGAGTTAACCGAGGCCAGCTGCAGTAATGTCTTTATAGTTAAAGACGGGGTTGTAGCTACTCCAACATTGGATCATCAGTTACTGCCGGGTATTTCTCGACATATGGCCATCGAATCTATGCGTGCAGATGGAACAATTGAAGTGCAGGAACGAGTAGTGACTATGAGCGAAGTTCGCAATGCGGACGAAGTGTGGATTACTAACTCTAGCAAACATATTGCACCGGTGGTTGAGTTGGATGGACGGCCAGTAGGCGATGGTCTAGTAGGCCCAATTTGGGAGAAAGCAATGATCCTCTATGAGGCAGCTAAGTACGACTTCTAGAGAAAAATGACGCATATTTGTATATGCCATTTGTTTAAAGAATTCTCTATTTATGGCCAAGCTTCGTGCCTCAGAAATCAGAATTGGTTAGTTTCCCACCTTTAAAATGTAGTTGGCCACGGCCAACTGAGTCTCAGCATCGAGATAATTTTGTGCTGGCATTTCTGGGTAGTCTGCGCGCATCGGTGTTGGGGCGTTGATGTAGCTAACCAGTGCTTCAGGACGATTTGCATACAGTGCTTGAATCTCTTGTACCGACGGTCCAATCAATCTTCCAGCATAGGCATGGCAACCCGTGCATACCCCTAGGTAAGCAATCTCACCGCGCTCTGAAGGAAGTATTACTCGAGGTTCTGCACCACCGGCCAAAAGGTAGTTTTCAATATCATCGGTATTGGTGAAGTTGCAATCAGTAAAGTCACTAACGCCAACCGTTTTGTAACGGTGACGGTTTATAATACAGCTACCTTCGGTTGGCCCTATTTGAAATATATCAATATCACCGGTATGCAATTCCGTTAAAGCAAAGGCCCGCACCGCGTCAATAGTGTCATAGCCATTATTAAGCATGACGTTATCTAAAATCATTGCGCCATCTGCATTAGGGTCAGACTCAGGATCTAAGGTTAGATCATCTGCGTTCCCATGGTCAGTGATTAAAATACCTGCAGTTTTATGGTTACTAATGATGTTGCCTTCAACCACCACATCATCGGCAGCCATAATTAAAATACCCGTACCGGCAGGTATACCCGCAACGGTGGAGCCTGGTGCGCCAAAGTTGGGAGTGTTGTTATCCATAATAAAATTATTTCGGATAATGACATCATAGGTATCTTTGACGGGCAGTCCTGGGGTGATAAACGCCAAAATACCGCCAGTGTTGTGATGAGTATGATTGTGCTCAACAATGGCATGACGGCTGTTTTCTATTTCAATGCCAGCCACATTATCAAATACCTCGTTATAGGCNACATGAATGTTATCGCTCATACCCACATAAATAGCTGCATCGGCTATGCCTGATACAACGTTNTGTTCAATGAGACCATTTTTGCCCAGCTGGGGGAAAATACCATAAATGCCGGTATCAATAATGAGGTTATTACGAATCTCAAAATTATTGCCGGCCTGACTCATAATACCATTGCCTTTATAGTCAATTATCTTGAAGTTCTCGATAATAATATTATTGCCAGAAAACAGAATGGCATCGTTTAACGTCTTTAATCCATCTAAGGTTGCTCGCTCACCCTCAACAATAACACCCAGTAAGTGAATATCATCTTTATCAATATAAACAGTCTCTGAGTATGTCCCTGGCATGACTTGAATGGTGTCTCCCGGTAGGGCTAATTCAACCGCTGCCTGAATAGAGTCTCCGGGATTAATAATATGCCTAGTGCCCTCAGTGGTACGCACCTTAACTGCTCCACTGCTAGCAGATGAGGACTTCTCAGCTTGATAGCCACCGCTGTAGCTTTCACCACCTGAGCTACTAGTAATGGTGAGTGCATCGTTACTACCCCCCAAATACCACCCAGCGGCAAAGGTAATAACGGCAAGACTAATAGCCAGACTATTAAGATTTTTCATGCATCTTCTCCATGTGTTTAAACGGCAGACCAGAGGGTAGCTGCACTGGTGTGGTTGGAATTAGNCTTTCGTCACTAAGGGTTTTCATAAAGTCTACCAGTCGATCTATTTCATCACTGGATAAATNAGGTTCTGATATNTGCCAGTGCAATAACAACTCTTCGTTTTCAGGCACTGCATGACCACGACCACCGGTATANAACTCTGTCGCTTCACGCAATGTTTTAAATCGTCCAGAGTGCATGTAAGGGGCTGTTTGAGCAATATTACGTAAAGTTGGTACCTTAAAACCACCCCGTAANACCGCTGAGTCAAANGTCTCTTCTGCACCAATATCTCGCGATAANCCNTCTGGCTCAGGCGTGCCAATCACCGCAATCTGTTGATTGGTAAACAGTGGTGGCGTATGGCATTGGGAGCAGCGTGCAACGAANGANCTAAATACATTTAAGCCGGCAATCTCGTCTTCATTTAATGCTTGATGATAGCCGTGGGCATACTGGTCATAGCGACTGTTAAGCGATACCAGTGAGGATTGGAAGGCCGTTAGCGCAGTAATNACATTATCAACCGATAGAGAGTTTGATGCACTAGGGAAAGCCTGTTTAAACAATCTTTTATAAGGAGCATGACGATTTANACTCGCCATTAGCTGCTCTGGAGTATTACCCATTTCTTTAGCGCTAAATAGTGGGCTCTGAGCTTGCTCNTCTAGGCTTTGGGCTCGAGCATCCCAAAAAAATGAGGATAAAAATGCACTGTTCCAAAGTGTTGGCGCTGAGCGGGTTTGTACATGACCCTTAATGCCGACGCTGCGGCCCAGACCATCACCAAAACCCTGATCGGGATTGTGGCAGGTTGCACACGACAGACTGTTATCAGCCGACAGAATAGGGTCGAAAAACAAAAAACGACCTAAATCAATTTGCTGTGGACTAAAGCCGTCGCGGCCTTTGGGTAAGGCGGTTTTTAAACCACCAATGCCACTGTCTTGCAGTGAGTCATACAGCTGATATAGATGGCGCAGCGAGCAGCGGTTTTCATCATTAAGGCCAAAACTGGGTGGGCAGGTGTCGGCTAACTGAATGTCAGCTTCTGTGGCAAAGGTACTAGAGACTAAAAAAAGTCCAGCGCAGATAAATACGCAGACACTAATTTTAGTGCCACATTGCCGGTTATAAAGTAAGGGTTTACCCATCTCAAGACCTAGGTCTTTGTTGTTATTACGCTTACCTCTATCAGTGGGTAAGTCATGTTTTTTTAACTTCGCCTATATTGCCATAGGTAATGGCATAAAGCTTTAATGAGTGTTGGCTATAGAGTGAGATATTTAGGTGCTTTTAGCTGCTGTGTACTATTTGGTTTGCTATTAGCGCATCGATGCGTTCATCACTCCAACCTAGCTCTTGCAATATATCACGGCTCTGCTCACCAAGAATCGGGCTGGACAGTGCTTGGCTGGATGCTATGCCGGTAAACTGTACTGGTGGTGCGGGAACGGTTAACGAACCGAGATGTTTTGCCACATAGGTTTCTAGTGCGCCAATCGCCTTTACTTGGGGATGTTCGTCGACATCACTTCGATACTCACAGGGACCGCAAGGCACATCCGCGGCTTTTAGTATTTCTAGTGCTCGGGTAACACCAACATCTTTGCGCGGTGATTTAAGAATTTTAAGCACCTCAGACATATTGCTCAACCGAGCCCCCATAGTTTTAAACATAGGGTTGTTGACCAATTCGGGGTAACCAATAAGAGGCAATAACGCTTGCCAATGCTTGTCTTGCAATGCAGCCACGGCAATAGATCCGTCTTTTAGATCTAGGGTTTGGTAGTAATCGGACACAGGTGACATTGCAATAACATCATCCTCATGCAGTGTGTGGTGCATCATGCCATCGGGCCAAATAAACGCGAGGCATGCATGCAACATAGAAATATCAATGTGCTGCCCTTCCCCAGTGGTTGCACGAGCTAAAAGTGCCGCCGTTGCCGCTTGGCAAACGGTGTAGGCCGTAATTTTGTCGCATATTAGGGTTCGGACAAAGCTAAAGTCTTTTTCTCCCTCTCCTTGAAGATCAGTAATCCCAGTCAAAGCTTGAATAACATGATCATAGGCAGGTTCACCCGCCATAGGGCCTTCAAGACCGAATCCGGTTACCGCAATGTAAGTAAGGCGTTTGTTGGCCTTTCTAAGTGAGGCGCTATCTAGCCCCATTCGCTCCATAACACCTGGCCGATAGTTGTGCATAAGTAAGTCAGCCTCGGCAGCGAGCTGCTTTACGGCATCGCTACCTTCGGAGGATTTTAAATCGATCGCCAGTGATCGCTTGCCACGGTTGCAGTTGTGAAATAAAGCCGATATTCCATTTTTTTGATGTCCAAGGTGGCGCATGACGTCCCCACCTAATGG
>JGI24540J26637_10000139_pt1 | contig 27366 bp, 25 predicted proteins | sample NorSeaMetagenome_FD_26637 | JGI IMG/M metagenome (IMG submission 26637)
CTATGTTTTTGGTGACCAAAGTGAGCCCCTGACTCTAAAAGATCATTCATTGAGTATTCTGGTAACGCCATGTTTACCTCCTTTTTCCGGTTAAACCTCCACGAACTAAATCCAATTAAGGACCGGTTAGCAATGTTCGTGTGTGTGATGAAGACGATATAAGCATTATTAGGCTTAACTGCAACAGAAAACTTAAATTTCTTCTATCTTTGAAACACCATCAATATCTTTTATTGTATTTATAATTGAGGGATCAATATAAAATTTACTTCCTAAAGATATTTCTACTCTATGGGCTTCATTTAAAATAGAAAGAAAACAAATTGAGACCTGTGATTTTCCTGATTGATTNAATCTACTTTTTATNGTCTTCAGCGATTGAGGATCATCAATATAAATTTTCATATTTCTAAGCGTTTGTGAAGAAAACTCATTAATTGGNGTAATTGAGTTTGTNAGTAATCTATTGTTATTTTTTTCTCTTTGGATTTCCACATCAATAATCACAGAAATGCCAGGAACTATTTGATCTCGAACTCTAGACAATAAATTAGAAAAAATTGTAATTTCAAAGGGTCCATTACTGTCGGTTAAGCCAACAAAAGCAAATCTTTTACCCCCTTGGATCTTCTCTCCATTATATATGAAATTGTTCCAGCAATTTTATACTTATAGTCATCTCCACCTATTGCGCTTGAGTAAGAAGTGATATTTTGTCTTTTGATTAAATCCTCATAATCTTCCAGAGGATGGCCTGTTAAGTAAAAACCTATAGCAGAAAATTCTTTTTGAAGTTTAATTTCATTTGTCCAAATTGGAACAGACGGAAGAGATATATGATCAAAACTTTTAAATTCCTCGCCAAAGAAATTTTCCTGATTATCGGATTTAGCTTTTTCTGAAGAGGTTGATATATTTGATAAAATATCAACAGAAGAGTAAACAACGTTTCTATTTGGCTCGATTTCATCGAAAGCTCCAGCATAAGATAAATTTTCAAGATTCTTTTTTGTTAAGATGCTGTGATCAAGTCGTTGAGCAAAATCATGTAAAGTTTTAAAATTCCCATTTTCTAAAACCTCATCATTAATCTTTACCATAGATTGCTGACTAGCATTTTTGATTGCCCCTAGGCCATAACGAATAGCCCCATCCTGAACATCAAATCTCATCAAAGAATAATTAACACTTGGAGGTAAAATTTTAATATCCATTCTTTTACATTCATTTGCAAAAATACTTAATTTATCAGTATTCTCAATATCCATCGTCATTAAAGCTGTCAAAAAGTATTCAGGAAAATATGTTTTAAGATAGGCTGTTTGATAAGCAATAAGAGCGTATGCAGCTGCATGAGATTTATTAAATCCATATCCTGCAAATTTAGCGACTAAATCAAATATATAGTTAGCTTTATCTCTTTTAATTCCGTTATTTAATGCGCCATTAACAAAGCGTTCTTTTTGATCATCCATTTCTGATTTAATCTTTTTACCCATAGCTCTTCTTAGGATATCAGCCTCTCCTAAACTATAATTGGCAAGTATTTGGGCTATTTGCATAACCTGTTCTTGATAGATAATTACTCCATTAGTTTCTTTCAAGACATCTTCTAAAAGAGGATCCATATAGTCAGGTTTTTCTTCACCTTTTTTACATGCTATATACTTTGGGATATTTTCCATTGGACCAGGTCGGTAAAGAGCTACTAAAGCAATAATATCCTCAAAGCAATCAGGCTCAAGATTTCTTAAAACGTCTCTCATGCCTGAACTTTCAAGCTGAAAAATTCCAATAGCATTTCCTGTACTCAGCAGTTTAAAAGTTTTTTCATCATCTAAAGGAATTTGAAGTATATCAATTTCTTGGTTAGTCTTTTCTTTAATTAGCTGAATTGTTTTGTCAATGACGGTTAGGGTTTTTAATCCTAAGAAATCAAATTTAACTAACCCTGATGCTTCTGCCCATTTCATTTTAAATTGAGTAACCGGCATAGATGATCTTGGATCTCTGTATAAGGGAATAAAGTCCTGAAGGCTATTATCACCTATTACCAGGCCAGCGGCATGTGTAGATGCGTTTCTATAGAGACCCTCAAGACTTAAACCAATATTTAGCATTTTCTCTATATCGGGATCCTCATCACTCTCATCCCTTATTCTCGCATCGCCCTTTATCGCCTCCCCAAGGGTTGTTGGATTTGCAGGATTATTTGGAATGAGTTTGCAAATTTTATCAACCTGACCATAAGGCAGACCTAAAACTCTACCAACATCTCTCAATACTGCTCTAGATTGTAAAGTTCCAAATGTAATAATCTGAGCAACCTTATCTTTGCCATACTTTTCTTGGACATAATTGATTACCTCATCTCGTCTTTCTTGACAAAAATCAATATCAAAATCAGGTAAAGAAATTCTTTCTGGATTTAAAAATCTTTCAAAGATTAGATTAAATCTTATCGGATCTAAGTCAGTAATAGTTAAAGCCCAGGCGACTAATGATCCTGCCCCAGAGCCTCGACCAGGACCAACAGGAATATTATTATTTTTTGACCATTTTATAAAATCTGCAACTATTAAGAAATATCCCGGGAATTCCATTTTAGTAATAATATCAATTTCAGATTTGAGTCTTTCCCGGTATTTTTCAGAATCTTGAACTGGATTAATTCTTAATCTTTCCTCTAATCCAATCTCTGCTTGTTTTTTAAATTCTGATGCCTCTCCATTTAAATCTAGTCCACTAAACCTAGGAAGCTTTGGTTCCGAGGTCGCAACCTTATAAGAACACCTCATTGCTATCTCAACTGTATTTTCAACTGCCTCTGGAATATCAGAAAAAAGTTCAATCATTTGAGCTGGTGTCTTAAAATAAAATTCTGGGGTTAAACGAAATCTATCAGAAGCATCAACAGTTGTAGATTGATTAATGCACAACAAGGCATCGTGGGCTGTATATTCTTCCTTGGTATTAAAATAAGAGGGATTTGTTGCTACCAAAGGTATCTCATAACTATACGCACTTTCAAGCAAGTCCGATTCAATATTGGTTAGACCAGTTCGCTGAAGCTCAATATAAAACCGATCGAGAAATTTTGATTTAATTTTTTTAATTATTTCATTAGCTTCTTTCTTTTGACTGTCAACGAAAAGATTATTGATTATTCCTCCGTCACCTCCTGACAAACAAATTAAACCATCATTCAACTCTAAAACCCTATCGAGACTAACTTGCTCCTCACCATGGTCATTAATATAGACCTCAGAAGATAATTTAATTAAGTTTTTATAACCCTCTCTAGTCGAGCATAGTAAAGGTAAAAAACCCTTATACTTGCCATCAATAACAGCTAAATTACATCCAATAATTGGCTGTATTCCATCACTTGACATATGTTCACAAAATTCTAACGCTCCAAATAAATTATTATTATCAACTATAGCAACAGCAGGTATATTATTTTGAGTACAATTTTGAGAAATTTTCTCCATTGTTATAGCACCTTGTAACAATGAATAAGGACTCGTGACTCTAAGTGGTATAAAATTAAAAGAATTGTTTATGTTTTCATTTAGGAAGGGTTGCACTTAATTACTTAGCTCCTCAATAGAAATAACTCTATCTTGGAGGCTAGCTATATTCAAATCATGTGTTGCTAAAATTATACTGCAGTCATACTCATCTACTAACCTATCAAATACTTCAATTACATTCATGCTGGAGCTAAGATCAAGGTTTCCCGTTGGCTCATCTGCTAAAATAATTGAGGGCTCATTAATCAGAGACCTAGCAATGGCTACTTTGCTGCTCGCCTCCGGACAGTTGGTTAGGGAAGCTTTTTATTCTATCCTCAAGCCCAACTTGCTTTAAAAGTAACTCAGCTTTCTCAAAAGCAATTTTTTTACTATTCCCTGATATGATATATGGCAAGGCTGTATTCTCTAAAGCATTAAAATCATCTAACAAATTATTAAACTGAAAAATAAAACCAATATCATTAAGTCGATAATTTGATAAAATTCTATCTGAGTTCCATTTAATTTCTTCACCCTTAACAAATACTGCGCCAGATGAAGGTGCTTCTAAAAGACCGGCTATGTGAAGTAAGGATGTTTTACCACATCCAGATGGACCTACTAGGGCAACCTTCTCTTTCTTTTTTACAGAAAGATTAATATTTTCAAAAATACTTAGAGCCTTATTGTTAAGAAAATACTTTCTAGAAATTTTTCTTAATTCTAAAATATTATTCATTTCTTAGAGCCTCAACAGGATCTTGTGAAATAGCTCTATAGGAGGGATATATTGTTGATAAAAAGGACATAGCCATTGATATAGAGCCAACTAAAAATACATCAGAAAATTTTAATTCTGATGGTAATTTAGATAAAAAATAAAACTCTGGATTAAAAAAAGTTACTTGAAAAATGTAAGAAAATAATAACCGTATTTCCTCAACATAAGGACTAATTATAATACCTAAAAAAATACCCCAAAAGGTTGCAAAAAATCCAATTTTGATACCTGAGATAATAAATATTCTTGATGCACTTAATTTATTCATTCCCATGGCTCTTAAGATAGAAATTTCTCTTCCTTTGTCCTTAATTAACATTACTAAACCGGATGCAATATTAATTCCTGCAATTATTAAAATTAAAGAAAGCACCAAAAGCATTACATTTTTTTCAACCATCATGGCTTCAGCTAAGCTAGAATTCGTCTCTCTCCAATCACGAGAATAAACGCTATAATCCTCTAATTTCATATCAATTTTATCCTTTATTAAGAGAGATGTGGCAGCATCGGAGAGCATAACCTCGATCACACCATAAACACTTCCTAAATTTAAGATTTGGCGTGCATCTTTAATATTAAGAAATACAACACTTCCATCATACTCAGTCATCCCGATTTCAAAAATTGCCTTTACATCAAATGATAAGGATCTTGGTATTGTTCCAAAAGGAGAATTAATTCCTCTTGGAGAAAGAAGAGTAATATTATCACCGGTGTAAAGCCCCAATGACGAAGCTAACCTTGATCCAATAACTGCCTCACCCTGCTTAATATCCTTAATGCTTCCAGACAAAATATTTGATGATATTATTTTTAAAGAATTTAGTGTTTCAGGAGATACCCCCCTCAAGAGAGCCCCTGATGATTGATCTTCTCCCATAACTAAGACCTGAGCCTCAAGAATTGGAATAATATTCTCAACTTCTGGAATTTCTTTTAATTTTTTATAGATTTCAAATGAATTATTAATACCTTGATCAGNTTTAGAGTAAATTAAAATATGCCCATTTAAGCCTATAATTTTATCAAAAAGCTCAGATCTAAGTCCATTCATAACTGACATGACTATAATTAAAATTGTAACGCCAGAGGAAATTCCAAAAAACGAAAGGAGCGTTATAATCGAAAAAAAACGTTCTTTACCTTTTGGCTTTAAATAACGTTTTGAAATCCACCATTCTAGAAAAAAAAACTTCAAATTATTCCTCAAGTATTTTATTTTTTATTTTATCAACTGCGCTATCGAAAGAAATGATTTCTTTTTCATTTGTTTTTCTTGTCTTAAGCTCAACATTACCATTTTTTAATTCTCTNGGACCAATAATTAACTGAAAGGGTATGCCAATTAGATCACTATCAGAAAATTTTTTACCTGCACTTTCATTTCTATCATCGAAAATAACCTCAATCCCCTTTTTTTCAAACAAATCATGGATTTCCAATGATTTTTGATAACATTCTTGATCGCTATTTTTTAGATTAATAATATTTACCTTGAAAGGAGCCACAGATATTGGCCAAATAATTCCCGATTCATCATTAAAGCATTCTATTATAGTTGCAACTAATCTTGATACACCGATACCATAAGAACCCATATAAACATATGAATTCTTTCCATCCGTATTAACAATTGAAGCTTTCATAGGTTTTGAATACTTCTCACCAAAAGAAAAAATATGACCGACTTCAATTCCTCTTCCAGATATTTGGTTCTCCGTTTTTACCATAGAGTTAAACTTCTCTGAGTCGTGCTTTTCGTCTGTTGCAGAATAAAATTTAAGGTATTCCTCAACAACCTCTGAAATTTCTTCATCTGAGATATAATCTTTTTTATTAATATCGATATCCAACAAATTTTTATCACAAAAAATTTCTGACTCACCTGTTGGTGCAATTATAGAAAATTCATGACTTAAATTTCCTCCAATAGGGCCGCTTTCTGCTGAAACAGGGATTGCTTTCAACCAAGTCTTTGAAAAGTTTTTAGGTATGCTACAAACATTTTATTATACGATACCTTTGCTGAATCCTCATTAAGATCAAAGGAGTATGAATCTTTCATAAGAAACTCTCTTCCCCTCATTACGCCAAACCGAGGTCGAATTTCATCTCTAAATTTCCACTGAATATGAAATAAATTCAAAGGTAAATTCTTATATGACTTAATATATTTTCTAAATATTTCAGTAACCTGCTCTTCATTAGTGGGGCCGTAAATTAATACTCTGCTATGCCTATCGGTAACCCTGAGCATTTCTTCGCCATAACCATCATATCTACCAGATTCATTCCATAGATCAGAGGACTGAAGGGTTGGCATTAAAATTTCAATTGCACCCGCCCTTACCTGCTCCTCTCTTATAATATTTTCTATATTTTTAAGTACCTTAAGACCAAGTGGCAACCAAGAGTATATTCCAGCACTCTCCTGCTTAATCATTCCGGATCTAATCATTAATTGATGTGAAGGAATTTTAGCATCGGAAGGATTTTCTTTTTGAGTAGGTATAAAGTAATTAGACCAGAGCATTATTCAATCCTAAAATGTAATTCATATTAAATTATAACAACTCAACCATAAACTCTTTAACGCTCACAAACAACTATATCTAATTACGATAAGTTAATTAAATCCTTAGTTACTTTGGAGACTCCATAAGCTCTATTAAAACCCCGTTAGATTCTTTTGGATGAACAAAAATAACCAATGTACCGTGCGCTCCTATTCTTGGTTCATTTAAAATTTTTGCCCCCTTTTCTTCCATTTCTTTTTTTGCTGAATAAACATTTTCTACCTCAAAGCAAACATGATGCTGTCCCCCTTTAGGGTTTTTAAGTAAAAAATTATCGATAGGAGAGTTTTCACCTAATGGTTCAATTAGCTCAATTTGGCTATTAGGGAGATTTACGAAACAAAAACGTACCCCTTGATCCGGTAATTCTCCTGGCTCAGTTACACTTTGAACACCATATAAATTTTTATAAACTTTAGTTGCATCCTCAATAGAAGGTACTGCTATGCCAATATGATTTAAAGGTCCTATCATTTTACTTCCTCCACAAATAAACTATTTAATTAAAAATAATTTCTACTTTTGGTTTTTTCCCCCATACACTTCTAATCTGACGAACTACAGAATTTCTAATCTTACTCTCAAAATTACCTGCTTTATTCTTAGATCCTAAGACATTATTTAACGCCTGCCTAACCCAATCAACCAGACTTATACCCTCTTTATCAAACTCAGGTAATCCGAAGGTTTTAATTACTGGCTTTCCTTTTATTTTATTATTAACCATAACAATGCTAATGACTACAAGCCCAGATTGAGAGATTTTACTTCTTTCATTAGAGGCTGTTTCATAGTCATAAACAATAATTTTACCATCCTTGTAAAGCCTTCCACTATCAACCTCGCCATCAATAGTNATATCTTTATCAGAAATTTTAACAATAGTTCCATTCTCAATGACCAGTGACTTTTTTATTCCATTAGCTTCTGCAAGATTAGCGTTTGCAGTTAAATGACGAAACTCTCCATGAACTGGAATTATTGCATTTGGTTTTATTAAGTTAAACATTTCTAACAATTCATCCTGGCAAGGATGTCCAGAAACATGAACAAANTNNTCATTTCCTGTAATAATTTTTATACCTTTTTTAGCAAATAAATTTTGTAAGCTTAAGATACCNGATTCATTACCGGGTATAACCTTTGATGAAAAGATNACTGTATCACCTCTTTCTGCAACAATATGTTGGTGCTGATCACGAGCAATTTTTGATAAAGCAGCTCTGAATTCACCTTGACTACCAGTACAGAGAATAAGGGTTTTTTCTGCTGGCAAATAACCAGCATCTTCCTCATCGACAAATTCTGGAAGACCCTTTAAAATTCCTACAGATTTTGCTGCATTAACAATTTTGTGCATCCCTCGACCAGACAAAACAACATGTCTATCATGCTTAGCCGCGCTTTGGGCNATAGAATAAAGCCTTGCAACNTTTGAGGCAAATGTACTTATAAATATCCTCCCATCTATTCCACCAATAATTTTTTCAAGTGAATTCTTTACATCTAATTCCGAACCAGATCTTCCTGGAACAATTGCATTTGTAGAGTCACAGACAAGTGCATCTATTTTTAAATCATGAAAATTTAGAAGGTCCTTGTTATTAAAACCATCACCAATCAAAGGATCATTATCTATCTTCCAGTCACCTGTATGAAAGATATTTGCAGAGGGAGATTTAATTAAAAGAGCATTCATTTCAGGAATTGAATGAGTTAAACCAATAGCCTTAATTTCAAAAGATGAAATTTTTATTATATCGCCCTCACTAAGGATTTTTAACTTATCCTCATAATCTATATTATATTCTTTAAATTTCTCTATTAACAACGAGGCGGTAAATTGAGTTGTGTAAATTGGACAATTAAAATAAGGCCAAATAAAAGGCATAGCCCCTATATGATCTTCATGTGCGTGAGTTAAAATAACACCTTTTAATTTATCTTTTTGTGAAGCAATAAATGTTGGGTCAGGCATCTGAAGGTCTATACCAGGAAGGCCGGATTGAGAAAAAGTAACACCACAATCAACCATTATCCACTCTACATTATCACCCTCACCATAACCGTATAGATTTAAATTCATTCCAATCTCGCCAGTTCCCCCTAGGGGAAGAAAATATGTATTTTTCATTTATAATCCTTCAAAAATTTCTGCTGCATAAAATATATCCTTTTTGCCTTTATTGTTAAGTAAAACAAGACCACCCTCATCATCAATTGATGAAAAGATACCAGCCTGTTTATCCCCATTTGGTAAGCTTACTAAAATTTCTTTATTCATTAGGTATGCTATAGATTTCCAGGAACTTAGGATTTCTTTATAATTTTTTCCAGTGTTCCATATAGTTAGGAGCTTTAAAATATTATTATTTATAGCAGTAAGAAAAGTGTCACGCTTAATATCGATATTTAATTCTTTTAAGACATTGCCTGAAGGAAAAGTTGTATGCAATGGAGAGTTTGATAAGTTTACACCTATCCCAATGGCAATTGTATGCAAAAGATTATTTTCAGAAAAAATATTCTCTATTAGAATGCCTCCACATTTTTTATCATTTATAATAATATCATTAGGCCATTTTAGCATAATTATTGCGCTACTATTCTTTGGTTTAAATTCTATAATTGTATCATANATTGCTAAAGCGGATACAAATGAGAGTTGAGGTAATATTCTTTTTTTACCACTAANATTTAACACGTAAGTGCCCATAAAATTACCACTAGGTGAATCCCAAAATCTATTTTTCCTTCCCCTACCAGCTGTTTGTTTATCAGCAATGACCCAATAGGGAGGCATTTTCTGATTATCAAGTAATCTTTTAGATTCATCATTTGTACTATCAATTTCTTGGTAACTAAAAATGCTAATATCAGAATTAGTTTTTATCATTTAATTAATTGATTTTGCAGCTAGGTTTGCCATTTCAGCTATTGGAAAGAAAGAATAAATGAGAAGAAAAAATACAATAAAAATAGTGCATACTATATTTGTAATATTGAGGCCTTTTGAGGATGATTTTGTTAGTAAGATATCCAATTCATCAAAATACATAATTTTGATAATTCTAATATAGTAGTAAGCAGCAACTACGCTTATAATCAAACCAAATAAAGCTAGAGATATTAGACCGTTTTCTATTGCAGTTCTAAAGATCAAGTATTTACCAAAAAATCCTGCTAAAGGTGGTATACCAGCAAAAGAGAACATAAGCATTGTCATAGAAAAAGCAATAAAAGGATACCGCCTTGAAAGGCCTGATAAATCATCGATTTTTGAAATCGTCTCACCTTCGCTTGTTTCTAAACTTATAATACAAGCAAAAACGCCTAGATTAGTAACAACATAGATTAGCATATAAATTAGCAACGACTGGACAGCAGACGAAGATAACGGCGAGGATAATGCAATAAGAGCAAATCCCATATGCGCGATAGAACTATAAGCAAGAAGTCTTCTAATATTTGTTTGCTTAATTGCAACAAATGATCCTAGTGCCATTGATGCAATTGAAACAAAAATAATAATTTGCTGCCATGATTCAAATGCACCAGAAAAAGGTCCATACAAAATATTAACCAGCATACACATTGCTGCCATCTTAGGTGCTGTTGAAAAAAATGCTGTTACAGGCGTTGCCGATCCCTCGTAAACATCCGGAGTCCACATATGAAAAGGAACAGCGGAAATTTTAAAGATAAGCCCAGAAAGTATAAAAACAATTCCAACAACAATTCCAGTATTAATCTCTGGAGCACCTATGCTTTTAGAAATATCAAAGAACTCTACTGAACCTGTGAAACCATAGACCAAAGAAGATCCAAATAAAAATAAAGATGAAGATAATGCCCCCAAAACAAAATACTTAATGCCAGCTTCACCTGAATTCACACTATCTCTTTTAAAGGAAGCTAAAACATATAAAGGTAAACTTTGAAGTTCGATAGCTAGATAAAGAGTTATTAGATCATTAGCAGATATCATAAATGACATGCCCAATGAAGAAAAAAGTATTAAAATTGGGTATTCGAAAGCCTTACTATCATANCNNACAAGCCACTTNGAAGATAAAATTATAACAAAGGCCGAAGATAAAAATATTATACTTTTAACAAATCTAGAAAATCCATTCTCAACTAATGATTCAGTAAATAATAATCCCGTATCCCAGGGCATTATGATTTCTAAAAAAGAAACAAAGAAAAGGGTTAAAGCTGAAAAATAAACTACAACTTTGGCAGAGTTTTTAGTACTGAATGATCCAATCATTAGTAATAAAATTGCCGCTAAAATAATAATTAACTCAGGAATAATTAATAATAATTCACTAAAAAATAAATTCATTACTTAACCCCCAAAGGATCAATACCAAGCAATGCAAGATCAAGTAAGTCTGATAAATTATTTGAAGATTCACTAATCAAGCCTAATATTGATGAAGGAAATAAACCAAAAAATACTATCAAAAAAGCTAAGGGGAATAGAATTAATTTTTCTCTGGGTGTTAAATCAGTCAGGAGCTCAATAGTCTCGTTGGTTATTTTACCAAAAACTACATTCTTATATAAAAATAACCCATATATTGCTGACAAAATAACGCCGGTAGCGGCAAAAATTGCTGCTATTTTTGAAATACTAAAAGTAGCTATTACTATTAAAAACTCGCCTATGAAACCACTTGTTCCAGGTAAAGCAACATTTGCCATAGTAAAAATCATAAAGAATATTGCAAAATTTGGCATAATTGAAACAAGACCTCCATAATCTTTAATTTGTCTTGTGTGTAATCTGTCATAGATTATTCCGATGCAAAAGAATAAAGCTGCAGAAATAAGTCCATGTGATAGCATTTGGTATATCGATCCCTCTATACCCTGAGTATTGAAAGTAAAAATCCCCAAAGTTACAAACCCCATATGGGCTACAGAGGAATAAGCTATTAATTTTTTAATATCTTTCTGAACATAGGCAACCAAAGATGTATAAATTATCGCAATGATGCTCAAGGTAAAGACAAAAGGTGCAAAATAATGGCTAGCCTCAGGAAACAAGGGGAGAGAAAATCTTAAAAACCCATAACCACCCATTTTTAATAGAATAGCAGCTAATATTACTGATCCTGATGTTGGTGCCTCAACATGGGCATCAGGTANCCAGGTATGAACGGGCCACATAGGTAATTTAACGGCAAATGAGCAAAAGAAAGCTANCCATAAAAAATATTGGGATGAATTTTTCAGGTCTAAGTTTTCAGAAATTACAATTAATTCTGTGCTTCCGGTGTGAGCGTAAAGATATATCATCGCTGCAAGCATAAGAACTGAGCCAAGAAGAGTGTATAGAAAAAATTTAAATGCTGAGTAAACCTTTCTTTCACCGCCCCAAACACCAATAATAATGAACATTGGTATCAAAACACTTTCAAAGAATAGATAAAAAAGTATTATATCTAATGAACAAAATGTACCAATTATCAAGGTCTCCAAAACAAGAAAGGCTATCATAAAACTTTCCACCCTATCTTTAATAGAATTCCAGCTAGCCAAAATACAAAAAGGCATTAAGAAGGTTGTGAGCATAACAAAAAGTATCGATATTCCGTCAACGCCAAGTTGATAGGTCATTAAGCCATTTGCAATGACTACCCTTTCATAGAACTGATAGGAGGAGACTTCTGAGTCAAAACCATATAACAAAAATAGTGAAATAATAAATGTTATAATTGATGTCCAAAGAGCAAGAGACTTTGAGTTTCTTTCTGAAATTTTTTTTTCTTGCTGAGGAGACAGCAGTATAAAAAGAGCTCCTAATAAAGGAAAAAAAGTTATAATTGATAAAAGATTCCAGCTTTGCATTAGATCACCCTCTAAGGAAAAAATAAGAGATAAAAATAGTTAATCCAAAAAGCATTGCAAAAGCATAGTGATAAATATAACCCGTTTGGAGTCGACTAGCTTGCTTTGCAAAGTAGGAAATACTGGAAGCAATTCCATCTGGACCAAATCCATCTATAATTTTTTTGTCTCCAAAAGATGATAAGAATTCTCCTATCCTTTTGATATTTTTTACAAAAATGAAGTTATAGAGCTCATCAAAATACCACTTATTAAGTAAAAATTTATAGAGTGGGCTATAGGATTTAGCTAAATACCCGGGAATAAAAGGGAAGACTATGTAAAACAAAAATGAAAGTATAAAGCCAGCAATCATCATTACTAAAGGAGATAACTTTACCCATAAAGGAACATGATGTATTTCTTCAATAATATGGTTATCGGGGGCTAGAAAAATTGAACTTTTCCATAAAAATTCAAAATCATGTGACATAAAGTAATCAACAAAAATATAACCAGAAAAAATCGAACAAAGTGCTAATATCAATAGTGGGGCTAACATAATTTTAGGGCTTTCATGAATTTTTGAGAAAACATCTTTTGAAACCTTGCTTTTCCCATGAAAGGTTAAAAAAATTAATCTCCAAGAATAGAAGCTTGTGAGTAAAGCAGATATTACAAGAAGATAAAAAGCATAAAAATGCCCTCCTGTATGAGATACAAATGCAGCTTCAATAATACCATCTTTTGAGAAGTAACCTGACATATAAGGGAATCCTGTTAATGCAAGCGTTCCAATAAGCATAGTTATCCAAGTAAACGGTATTAATTTATACAAATCACCCATCTTTCTTATATCCTGCTCGTCAGATACAGCATGAATTACTGACCCAGAACCAAGAAATAAAAGAGCCTTAAAAAATGCATGAGTAAATAAATGAAAAATTGCTATTTGATATGCACCGCTTCCCAAGGCAACAAACATATAGCCTAACTGAGAGCATGTAGAATACGCAACTATCCTTTTAATATCGTTCTGAACCAAACCAACAGTAGCTGCAAAAAAAGCAGTTGAGGCACCAATAATAGTTATAAAAGATAAAATATATTCCGATTGTTCAAATAAAGGTGAGCAACGAGCTACTAAAAATACCCCGGCAGTAACCATTGTAGCAGCGTGAATTAATGCAGAAACTGGAGTAGGTCCCTCCATGGCATCAGGAAGCCAAGTATGAAGAAATAGTTGAGCAGACTTTCCCATCGCACCCATAAATAAGAAAAAACAAGCCATATTAAGGGTGTTGAAGTTCCAAAAAAGGATAGGGATTGTTTTACTTGATAGTTCACCTGCCATTGAAAAAATTACATCAAAGTCTAATGATTTTGTTGAAAAATATAATATCGCTATACCTATTAGGAAACCAAAATCACCAACACGATTAACTACGAAAGCTTTTATAGCTGCAGAATTAGCAGAGTCTTTCTTATACCAGAAACCAATCAGTAAATATGAAGCTAACCCTACCCCCTCCCAGCCAAAAAAAAGTTGGAGAAAGTTGTTAGATGTAACAAGGATAAGCATGGCAAAAGTAAAAAAAGAAAGGTAAGCAAAAAATCTTGGTTGATTTGGGTCATGACTCATATAGCCAATAGAATAAACATGAACTAACGAGGAAACAAAAGTTACAACAACAAGCATAACTGATGTAAGCATATCCAACTTTAAGGACCACTTAGTCACAAGATCACCAGACTCTATCCAGGTTGCCAAGGGAAATACAAAATTGAAATCACCACTAAGAGATTTATTTAAAAAATATGAAGAGATAAAAAAGGGAATTATAATTAAAAGACATGAAAAAAGGTGTGTAAGCGTAATATTCACCTTATTACCAAAAAATCCTACAATTAATGCACTAAATAAAGGTAAAAATACTAGAAAAAATAAAGCCATTACCCTCTCATTTTATTAATTTGATCAACTTCAATGTTTCCAACATTTCGAAAATAAACAACAAGAATAGCTAGACCAATAGCTGCTTCGCCCGCTGCTACAGTTAGTATAAATAGAGAGAAAATTTGCCCGACTGAGTCATTTAAAAAAGAAGAAAATGCAACTAAATTTATACTAATACTCAGCAATATTAGCTCAAGGGACATAAGAATAATAATAACATTTTTTCTATTAAGAAAAACCCCTATTACTCCAATTGTAAAAAGCATTGATGCCAATATAAGGTAATGCCCAAGTTCAATGATCATTTCTTTGATTCCCTGGTTTTTAGATTGATATCAATTAGCTCGATACTAGTACTTGAGTCTCGCGATATTTGATCGCTAATAACTTGTCTTCTGACATAATCTCTATGACGCAGAGTCAATACAATTGCGCCAATCATAGCAACCAAAAGAATGAAGCCTGCCATCTGAAATTGAAGAAAATACTCAGTATAAATTAAATTACCCAATATCTCGGTATTGGTTAAGTCTGTTTCAACTATTCGCCCTATTATTTGGAAGTCTTTTGAAAAGAGCTCAGGTGAATACATCATTAAAATTATTTCAAAAAAAAGAACACCACCCACCATCAAGCCAATGGGAAGATATTTTTTAGTTTCTTCTTTTATATTATCTGGATTGAAATCAAGCATCATTATTACAAAAAGAAACAAAACAGCAACAGCACCAACATAAACTATAACAATAATTAAAGCTAAAAACTCGGCTCCAGCTAAAAGAAATAAACCTGAGGCATTAATAAAGGAAAATATTAAAAAAAGGACAGAATTAATTGGTTGCTTTGAAAAAATGACCATTAAAGCTGAGGCAATAATAGACAAAGAAAAGATATAAAAAAGTAACGCTGGAAACATATCAATTGTAACTACCTAAAAGGCGCATCCCTCTCCAAATTCTTAACTAATGAAACTTCCCACTTATCACCATTCTCCATTAATTTCTCTTTTGTATAAAGAAGCTCTTCTCTAGTTTCTGTTGCAAACTCGAAGTTTGGCCCCTCAACAATTGCATCTACTGGACAAGCTTCTTGACATANGCCGCAATAAATACACTTCACCATATCAATATCATANCTAATAGTTTTCCTTACCCCNTCTTTATCACGAGGGCCTGCATCAATTGTTATAGCTTGAGCAGGGCAAACTGCTTCACATAACTTACATGCAATGCATCTTTCTTCTCCATTAGGGTATCTTCTTAAGGCATGCTCCCCTCTAAATCGAGAAGACAATCTACCCTTCTCATGCGGGTAGTTTATTGTTACCCTTTTTTTGAAGATGAAATACTTCATTCCAACAAAAAATGCTGTAAGAAAATCCCACTGCATGTATGTCTTTAAAAAATTAATTAGCCATTTCATCTCGACACCTATGGAGCAATATTAAAAAATAAAAGGAAACTTGAGGTTAAAACTACACATGCTAAGGATATAGGAAGAAAAACTTTCCAACCCAATCTCATTAATTGATCATATCTATATCGAGGCACTAAAGCTTTAACCATAGAAAATAAGTAGAAAATAAAAGCCATTTTTAGAAAGAACCAAACAATACCTGGAACTACTATAAAAGGAAAAATATTAAAAGGAGGAAGCCAGCCTCCAAGGAACAAAATAGTAATCATTGCGCACATTAAAAAAGTAGCTGCTAGCTCTCCTAAAAAATACAACATAAAAAGTGAAGATGAATATTCAGTTTGGTAACCAGCCACTAGTTCAGCTTCTGCCTCAGGAAGGTCAAATGGTGGCCTGTTTGTTTCTGCTAAAGCTGAAACAAAAAATACAATAAACATTGGAAACAAAGGAAAAATAAACCAAATATTCTTTTGAGCATTAACAATTTCTGAAAGATTTAAAGATCCNACGCATAAAAGAACGGTAATTATTACAAAGCCTATTGATACTTCGTAAGAAACCATTTGAGCTGCAGATCTCATAGCTCCCATAAATGGATATTTGGAATTAGAGGCCCATCCNCCCATAATAATTCCATATACCCCCAAAGAAGAGACGGCAAAAATATACAAGATTCCAACATTAATATCTGCAACAACCCATCCATCAGCAAAAGGAATAACAGCCCAAGATGATAGAGCAACAAAGCATGTTACTATAGGGCCAAGAATAAAAATCATCTTATTAGCCTTCTCTGGTATAATAATTTCTTTAAAAAGAAGNTTTAAAAGATCAGCAGCAGATTGAAGCAAACCAAAAGGGCCGACTACATTTGGTCCNNTTCTTAGTTGAACTGCAGCCCAAATTTTTCTATCAGCATAAATACCAAAATANGCCATTAAAAGAACAGCAAGCAAAACTANGGCTGATTGTAAAAATATAATCAGCAAAGGTAAGATATAACTCATAAAAAATATCNTCATTTAGATNTTAAAAACTCCGTTCGAGGAAAACTCATTTCTGTCACATAATATCTTTGAAGAACGAGCAATTGAATTTGTTAACCAGAAATTTTCAACAGAATTATAAAATATATGTTCTTTTATCTCTTCAGCCATAAGTTCTTTTGGATTCCCACCTTCTATACAATTATCAATTTCTAAAAGANCTGGAAATAAAGTAAAAATTTCTTCTCTTAATTCATCGAAATTATTAATTTTAAAATCAAGTTTCATTTTTTCAGCAATCATTGAAATTATTTTCCAATCCTCTACGGCCTCACCTAATGGAAATGTTGCTCTCACAGACTCTTGAACTCGCCCTTCTGTATTCATATACAAACCATTTTGCTCATTAAATGACGGAGAAGGTAAAATTAAATCTGCTTGATGGGCTCCATTATCACCATGGTGGCCTTGATAAATAACAAAACAATCAGACTTATCGCTTAAACAAACCTCATCAGCACCCAAAAGGAATAGAGTTGAAATACTTCCGCTATTACAACCCTCAATAATTTGATCTAGGTTTTTACCCTCCGGGCCTGGAAGAAAACCAATTTCCATAGCTCCAGGACGAGCTGCGGCACTATGCAAAACATTAAATCCATTCCAATCTGAGGATAAAAAATTATATTTATTTGCTAATTTAATAGAAAGATTTAAAAAATCCTCACCATGATTTCCTACTAAGGCTCCCTGACCAACAATCATTATTGGTTTTTTCATTGATTCTAGTTTTAAGCAAAAAGGATGGGATCCATTTATAATATCNTTTATAGTATTAGGATCGTCTCCTAAAAAATCATATCCATAATTGAGTTCGTTTTCTTTACCTAGCAAACCTATTGAGTAATTACTCTCTTTAGACTTACGCAATATCCTTGAATTTATTAATGCAGCCTCAAACCTAGGATTTGTTCCTATTAATAAACACCCATCGGAATCGTCTATTCCAGAAAACTTCGAATTAAAAAGCCATCTTTCCCTACTCCCTGAAATTCTCGAACCATCTTGCCTACATTCAGTATTTTGAGAGCCTAGAGAATTCATTAATTTTTTTAAGGAATAAATGGATTCTATTGAAGAAAGATCTCCTGAAATACTCGCTATTTCGTTAGGCTTAGAATCTTTTAACTTTTCAGATAAAACACTTATTGCTTTTTCCCAGCTAACTTTTTTGAACTTACCATTTTCTTTTAAATACGGCTTATCAATTCTTTGTAGGCTAAGGCCATCCCAAAAAAATCTTGTTTTATCAGAAATCCACTCTTCATTAACATCTTCATTTATGCGAGGTAACACCCTCATTACTTTATTACCTTTTGTATCTATCCTTATGTTTGATCCAACGGCATCCATTACATCAATTGATTCAATCTGTTTCAATTCCCATGGTCTAGCGCTAAATGCATAGGGTTTTGATGTTAATGCGCCTACTGGGCATAAATCAATAACATTACCTGATAGTTCAGAAGTTACAGCTTTGTTAAGGTATGTTGTTATTTCCATATCCCTACCCCTACCAATAGCTCCAATCTCGTTAATCCCAGTAACCTCAGTAGAAAAACGAACACATCTTGTACAGTGAATACACCTTGTCATTTCAGTTTTAATGAAAGGACCCATATCTTTGTTTTCAACAGATCTTTTATCTTGTTCGTATCTACTTGCACCGTGACCATAAGCAACGGATTGGTCCTGCAGATCACATTCTCCTCCTTGATCGCAAATAGGGCAGTCCAAAGGATGATTAATAAGAAGAAATTCCATTATCCCTTCTCTGGCATTTTTAACTCGCTCAGTCTTTGTATGAATAATTAAACCTTCGCTTACAGGAATTGCACATGATGCAACAGGCTTTGGGCTCATGCCTCTAGCATCCTCAACATCAACTAAGCACATCCTACAATTTCCTGCGACAGATAGTCTTTCGTGATAACAAAATCTAGGAATCTCAACACCAGATTCTTCGCATGCTTGAATAACAGAAAGGCCATCCTCAACTTCAAAATTTTCACCATCTATTACAATTTTAGTCATTATCGCCCTGCAACTATATTTTTTTTTGTTTCGTTCAATCTGTCTTCCATGTAACCCCGAAAATGTCTTATTAAGCCCTGGACTGGCCAAGCTGCAGCATCACCAAGCGCACAGATACAGTGACCTTCAATTCTTTTTGTTAGACCAAGAAGTGTGTCAATTTCATCAACACGGGCCTCTCCATTAGCCATTTTTTCCATCATTTCCCAAAGCCAAGATGTACCCTCTCTACAAGGGGTGCATTGACCACAACTCTCATGTTTGTAAAAATATGAAATTCTTGAAATTGCTTTTATTAAATCAGTTGATTTGTCCATCACAATAACCGCTGCAGTTCCTAAACCAGAATTAACTGCTTGAAGTGAGTCAAAATCCATTAAAACATCATCGCAAATTTCTTTGGGAATCATCGGGACAGATGATCCGCCAGGAATTACTGCAAGAAGATTATCCCACCCGCCTATAACGCCACCAGCATGCTTTTCAATTAAATCCTTTAGAGGAATACCCATCTCCTCCTCTACATTACAAGGATTGTTTACATGTCCAGAAATACAAAATATTTTTGTACCTGCGTTCCTTTCTCTCCCAAGTGAAGAAAACCAATCAGGTCCCCTTCTTAAAATAGTAGGCACGACAGCTATACTCTCAACATTATTGACAGTAGTCGGGCACCCATACAAACCTGAAGTAGCAGGAAAAGGAGGCTTTAACCTTGGCATACCCTTCTTTCCTTCTAAGCTTTCTAGAAGAGCAGTCTCTTCTCCACAAATATAAGCACCAGCACCATGATGAATAAAAATTTCAATATCCAACCCAGAGCCACAAGCATTTTTTCCAACCAAACCTTCTTCATATGCTTCTTCAAGGGCTGATTGTAAAATTATTCTTTCATTATAAAACTCACCCCTAACATAAATATAGCAAACTTGAGCACCCATTGCTGCGCAAGCAATTATACAACCCTCTAATAGTTTATGGGGCTCATGCCTAATAATATCACGATCTTTACATGTTCCAGGTTCCGATTCATCAGCATTTACAACAAGATAATGAGTTTTACCCGTTGGCTCTTTTGGCATAAACGACCATTTAGTAGCTGTAGGAAAACCTGCTCCCCCCCTGCCCCTTAAGCCAGACTTAGTTAATTCACCAATTATACCATCTCGACCTTTATCAATAATTTCCTTAGTCGTAGACCAGTCACCTCTTTTTTTTGCACTTGCCAAGGTAAAGGATTCAAATCCATATAAGTTAGTAAAAATTTTATCTTTTTCTTTAAGCATTATTTTTTTCCATTTTTTTTGGCTCTGATGAAACTCGACCAACCTGAGATCCAACTTTTATATCTTTTTTACCTTTAATTTTTTTTATGAGAGCAGTCATATTCTCATAATTTAAATCTTCATAGTAATCTTCATTAATTTGAACTGCTGGGGCATTTACACATGCACCCAAGCATTCGACCTCCAACCAGCTAANGCTATCTTCTGAAACCTCACCTTCCTTTCCAACTAAATCATTGCAGGCTTTTTTAATTTGATCAGACCCCCTTAGCCAGCAAGGCGTCGTTCCACACACCTGAATAAAATGATGTCCGGTTGGAGTTAAATTAAACATTGAATAAAAGCTAGCTATTTCAAGGACTCTGATTTTTGGCATATCTAACATTTCAGCTACTTTTAAAATAGCCTGCTCAGGAAGCCAACCGCCTGCTCTTTTTTGAGCAATATATAAACTTGGAACAACAGCTGACTGTTTTCTGTTTTCGGGATAATTTTGAATTGTATCATTGATTAAAGTTAGATCCTCATTACTAAATTCAAATGATTTGGGTTGATTAATATCAAGTCTCTTTACGGTCATCTATCAACCTCTCCAAAAACTAAATCAAGAGAGCCTAGAATGGCTGATAAATCAGGAAGTAAATGTCCTTTTCCAAGATAATCAATGGATTGAAGGTGAGCAAAACCTGGAGCTCGAATTTTACATCTGTATGGTTTGTTAGTTCCATCAGATATCAAGTAAACGCCAAATTCTCCTTTAGGTGCTTCAATAGCCCTATAAACATCTCCTGGGCCAACATCATAACCCTCAGTATACAATTTAAAGTGATGAATAAGAGCCTCCATCGAGGATTTCATGTCAGCTCTTTTTGGTGGAGCAACTTTTTTATCTTCAGAAATAATAGGGCCAGGAGTCATTTTATTTATTACTTGTTTCATAATAGAAATTGACTGTCGACACTCTTCAACTCGGACCAAATATCTATCATAATTATCACCAGTCTTTCCAACCGGTATTTGAAAATCTAACTCCTCGTAACACTCATATGGTTGAGTCTTTCTTAAATCCCAATGATATCCTGAACCACGAGCCATTACGCCTGTTAAGCCCCAGTCTAAGACGTCTTGCTTAGTCACAATTCCTATATCAACATTTCTTTGTTTAAATATTCTATTTTCAGTTAATAAATTCTCAAGGTCATCTAGAACATTTAAAAAAGGGTCACAAAAATTATAAATATCCTCTATTAAGCTATCCTCAAGATCTTGATGAACTCCTCCAGTTCTGAAATAAGCCGCATGCAATCTAGATCCACAAGCTCTTTCGTAAAAAACCATTAGCTTTTCCCTTTCTTCCCAACCCCACAATGTTGGTGTAAGGGCTCCAACATCAAGTGCTTGGGCAGGAACATTTATCATATGACTAAGAATTCTTCCTATTTCAGAATAAAGAACCCGGATGTACTGTGCTCTCTTGGGCACAGTTACATCCAAAAGGCTTTCAACTGCTAAAGTGAATGCGTGCTCTTGATTCATCGGAGCAACATAATCCAAACGATCAAAATATGGTAAAGCTTGTAGATATGTTTTATTTTCAATTAACTTCTCAGTCCCTCTATGTAAAAGACCGATATGAGGCTCAACTCTTTCAACAACCTCACCGTCCAAATCTAAAATTAACCTTAAAACACCATGGGCAGCAGGATGCTGAGGTCCAAAATTAACTCTAAATTTATCTGTACTTTTATTTGTCATCTAGATTCTCACTATCTAAATTATCATCAGGGTATTTAACTCCCTCCCAAGGGCTTTCAAAATCAAAACTTCTAAATTCCTGCTTTAAATCAACTGGTTCATATATGATCCTTTTTTTATCATCATCGTATCGTACTTCAACGTAGCCAGTCAGAGGAAAGTCTTTTCTTAAAGGGTGACCTTCGAATCCATAGTCAGTAAGTATTCTTCTCAAGTCCTTATTTCCAACAAAGTTAATACCAAACAAATCAAATGCTTCGCGCTCATACCATTCCGCACAAGGAAATAATTTACAGATGCTTTGAATATTATCCTTATCGTCTGTTAAGGACTTAACTCTAATTCTGGCATTATTTGACATAGAAAGAAGATTATAAACAACTTCAAACCTAATTTCATTCTCAGGCCAGTCTACTCCACATAAATCAGTTAGTTGGGAGAAAAGAAAAATATCATCATCTTTTAAAATCTTCAATACATCATAAATATCATCATTAGAAACGTATATTGACAAATCGCCAGCCGATACTTCGTGCTTAATCACTAATGAACTGATGAATGAATGTGATTTTAAGTCCTCTAATAATTCATAATGATCTTTTCTTATAAACATCTATATTTACCTTTCAACCGTACCCGTTCGTCTAATTTTTTTTTGTAGTTGAAGTATCCCATACATTAGAGCCTCTGCAGTAGGAGGGCACCCAGGAACATAAATATCAACAGGAACAATTCTATCGCAACCTCTAACAACGGAATATGAGTAATGATAATAACCTCCACCATTAGCACAGGATCCCATTGAAATAACATATCGTGGCTCAGGCATTTGGTCATAAACCTTACGCAAAGGTCCCGCCATTTTATTGGTTAATGTACCTGCAACTATCATAACATCTGATTGCCTAGGGGAGCCTCTTGGTGCTGTTCCAAATCGCTCTAGATCATAACGAGGTCCGTTAGCTTGGAACATCTCAATAGCACAACAGGCTAATCCAAAAGTCATCCAATGCAAAGATCCGGTTCTAGCCCAACTAATTAATGACTCAGAGGATGTTATAAAAAATCCTTTATCAGACATTTGGGAAGAAAAATCATTTTTTTCACGCTCAAGAGTTAATCCCATTCTAAAGCCCCCTTCTTCCACTCGTATATAAAGCCAATTGTTAGAATTGTTAAAAAGAACATCATGGAGAAAAAACCAAAGAGACCAATATCACCAAAAACAATTGCCCAAGGAAACAAGAAGGCTACCTCTAAGTCAAAAATAATAAATAAAATCGCTACTAAATAAAATCTAATATCAAATTTTGATCTAGCATCATCAAAGGGCTCGAAACCACATTCATATGGTGATAATTTTTCAGGATCTGGATTGTTTGGTGCAATTAAAAGGGGTGGAATAATAAGCAATAAAGTAATAAATAAGCACAAGCTCATAAAAATTACGATAGGTAAGTAATCTTGTAGTATAGATGGCATCCAACTTGCTCCTTTATCCCCCTACAAACTTGAGTGCAATATATCCTTTAAACCAAGGAATGCAACCAAATTCGAAAATTTTATTGGCCAAAAATTATCTAAAATTTATTGAAATAATAAGAGCTTTATTTTTAATAAAATATGCTAAAAAATTTATGTTTCAAGGAACTCTAAAACCGCACTATTAAAGAGTTTTGGCTGATCAATATTAACTGAGTGGCCTGCTCCCGGTATAATAATTTTTTTAGATTTTGATATCTTTTTAAACATATATTCTGCGGCAGATAAAAACGGTTTATCGTCCTCTCCAACAATTATTAAAGTTGGAACAGAAATGTCAGCCAAAGAGTTGATGATTCTATCATCTTTTTGTGTAAGCATTCCTCTTGCAGCATTCCCAATACCTTTACACCCCCTACTTTCATACCTTTCAGCACTTTTTATAGCGTATTTATTCCAACTCTCTCTAGCTTCGTCATTTTTAAACCCTGGACCAGTGTCAATAATTAAAAGTGAAGAAACTCTATCAGGATAAAGTCTATAAAAAGCTAGAGACATATAACCACCTAAGGAAAATCCACCTAAAGAAGTCTTTTCGATATTCAAATAATTAAGAATTTCTAGCATATCCAGTAAAGTTTCTTCTTCACTATATTGAATAATCTCATCTGGGCTGTCCGTTTGGCCATGTCCTCTTAGGTCCCATGTAATTAGAGTATTTTGTTCAGAAAGAACCTTAACCTGCTCCTTCCAAATTCCTAAATTATCAGAAAATCCATGTGATAAAAATATAGCTGGACCATTACCGCATACCTCAAAATGAATATTAACTCCATTACGATTTATTTTTGGCATATTTATTCTGTAATTAAGCTTTGATTTGACTTTTTATAGCACTCTGAGATTTTACACCAAAGGGCGGTCTAAAGAGGCCAAATAAACCATCAAATTTTGATTGAGTATATATAGTCTTGGTATGAGAGAAGTTCTTAAAGCCCTCAACACCATGATATGAACCTGTGCCAGATGGTCCAACACCGCCAAAGGGTGCATTATCTTGACCAACATGAAAAACAACATCATTAATAGTAACTCCACCTGATGTAGTATTTTCCAATACATTCTGCATTTCTTCTTTATCATCACCAAAGTAATAAAGACCCAAGGGTCTATCCTTGGAATTTATATAGTCAACTGTATCTTCAATATTTTCATAAGTTTTTACGGAAAGAATTGGTCCAAAAATTTCTTCTTTCATGACCGATAGACTATCATCTGGGTCAACAATTAAAGTTGGAGGAATTTTATGATGAGCTTGTTGGCTAAAATCTTCATTTGAAGGATTAATTTCTATAACCTCAAATCCCTTTTCCTTGGCCTCTTCAATATAACCTTGAAGCCTATCATAATGTCTTTGATTGATTACGGATGTATAATCAGGGTTTTCCTTTAACGAAGGATACATTTCTGTAACAACTTTCTTAGATTGTGATATAAAATCTTCTTTTTTATCCTTAGGGATAAAAACATAATCGGGGGCAAGACAAATTTGACCAGCATTCAAAGTTTTACCAGCCATAAGTCTACCCACAGAGACATCAAAGTTAGATTTTTTTGAAATAATAACAGGGGATTTCCCTCCAAGCTCTAAAGTTACAGGAACTAAATTTTCTGAAGCAGCCCGCATTACATGTTTTGCTACTGAGGTAGCACCAGTAAATAAAAGGTGGTCAAAAGGTAGTGATGAAAAAGCTTCTCCAAGATCTGGTCCACCAGTGAAAACTGCAACCTCTTCTTGTGAGAACGCTTCTTCAAACATTTTTTTCATTAATTCTGATGTTTTTGGGGTAAATTCCGAAGGCTTAATCATAGCCCTATTTCCTGCTGCAAAAATACTACCTAAAGGCCCAAAAGTTAGTGTAACAGGGAAATTCCATGGACTAATAACACCTACTGTACCTAAAGGTTGGTACTCCAATCTTAATCTGGCACCTAAAAGACCTAAAATAGACGGGGTAACTTTTCTTTTTTCTGGTTTAACCCATTTTTTGATATTTTCTTTAGCACTCTTTAGTGATCCAATTGATCCTGCTACATCAGCCAATAGTGAACTTTCAGTACTTCTATGACCAAAGTCTTCTGAAATTGCCTCTGCAATCTCATTTTGATATTTTATTAATAAGGCTATACATCTATCGATCCACTCTTTTCGTGTCTCGACTGATAAGGGTCCATCCCTTAAATGAGCTTTTTTTTGTATTTCTAGTACTTCATTTAAATTATCAAAACTTGTCATTAATTAACCTCTTAATTGTAAAAGATACAATAAACTATTTTTTTGAAAAAATAAAACGACTGATAAATTAAATTATTATATAAATTTTTAAGCGCTACTCCCGCCATCTACAGTGTAAACTGAACCAGTGATGAAGCTACTGTCTTCGCTAGCTAAAAATAACATTAATTTTGCTACATCTATTGGCATAGCATATCTCCCAAGAGGAATGTTTGCTTCAAGCATATTTTTAGCTTCACCAGCCTCTCCAGGCATCAAACCTTCTTCAAGACTTCTCATCATTCTCGTTTCCACTGGTGATGGGTTTACAGTATTAACTCTTATATTTTTTTCTGCACATTCTTTAGCTGCGGATCTCATTAACCCAATTACTGCATGCTTACTTGTTCCGTATGGCGCTATCCCAGGAGAACCCTTAAGACCTGTAATACTGGATGTAATGATAAAGCTTCCGCCTTTTCTTAAGTTCATTGCAGGAATAGATGCTTTTAACCCTAAAAAAGGACCTTTAATATTAACAGCAATAACTTGATCAAACTTATCTATATTATAATCTTCAATATTTTTAACCTCACCCTCTATACCGGCATTGGCTATAAAGATATCTAAACCTCCATACTTCTCTTTAACGATTTCAACTGCCCGAATATTATCCTCATATTTTGTTACGTCGCCAACAAAATAACTAAGGTGGGTGGATCCGATTTCCTTACTTACCTTAATTAAATTATCCTCATTTAAATCAAAAATTAAAACATTTGCACCTTCATTCAAAAAAGCTTCCGCAGTAGCTCTACCTATACCGCCAGCACCACCAGTTATTATTGCAACTTTACCATCAAGTTTATTCATAGTTATCCAACTGAAATTTTTTTATAATAAAATACTACAATAAAATTTTTTATATTAAAGATTTATAAGCTTAATTCATGTTGGCTTAATATCGAAATACCAAACTCGTCTCTTATATCCTTTATTTTATGGGAAAGATAACTTTCAGGATTAAAATATATCCATTTCTTTTTCATTTTTTTGGTATTCATTCTGGCAATATTTTTAGACTTTTTAGAAGAACGAACTATATTAATTAACTCCTTAATACCAGGTTCAAAAAAAAGTTTCTTGTATAGAGTCAGTAGCTCCTTGGACCTAAATATTTGTCCCACTGCTATTGTGAGAAGTTTTAGTGAATCTTTGCATCCAAAAATAGCATAAGTATCCAAAATCGCTTCTTCCTTTAACGAAAGGCCAAGTCCAAAGATAATATGGGTACAATCATGACCAAATATAAGATCTGTTTTCGTATCACCCCTCAAAATCGACTCTTGATCTTCAAAAGCATTATAATAAATATCCAAACCTTCTTGAAGAGTTAAAC
>JGI24540J26637_10000140_pt1 | contig 27107 bp, 25 predicted proteins | sample NorSeaMetagenome_FD_26637 | JGI IMG/M metagenome (IMG submission 26637)
AGATCCATGGAACTTAGATATTGTTAACCATTGGGTCAATAAGTTGAGTAAAATGGGTGTAAGAATTATATCTCTTAGTGATACTATTGGAACATCTAATCCTAAATCTATAAAATCTATTTTTAATTCTGTACTGAAGAATCACCCCGATATAGAATTTGGGGCACATCTACATTCTGACCCAAATACAAGCTATGAAAAAATACATAGCGCCTATGAAGCTGGTTGTAGAAGGTTTGATGGCGCTATAAAAGGATTTGGAGGTTGTCCCATGGCTAGTAATCAATTAGTTGGCAACATTGCTACAGAAAACCTAATATCTTACCTTGACGCTCATAAAATATCGCATGATGTTAATCTATTGAACTTTAAAAAATGTTGTAATGAGTCTTTAGAAATTTTTGATAAATTTCATTAGATATTGCCCACTAAATTTGGACTATAGCTTTTAATCTTTACAATCTTAATTTTTTTCTATTATGAATTTTGAGATATTATTATGTAAATCCTTTTGACTATTAGAAATTTGAATCATCTTAGAATCTTGAGATATCTTCTCTAAAGGGTGATGTTCTAAACTATCATAAGCTCCAAACATTTCAAAACACTCTGAAACTACCTTATTCATTAATTGAATTGAAATTAACTTTGCCATAGAAATTTCTTTTTCATGATTATCTGAGCTTTCCAAGCTACTAAATATGTTAAAAACAAACTGTTTAGAACATTCTATTTCAGAAGCTAATTGAGCAATTTGGTGTCTAATTACTTGAGAGCTACTTTTCTTATCCCCATTATTATCAGTTTGATTGATATGCTTGATGGTAATATCAATTGTTTTCTCAGCAATAGCTATAGTTTTTGTTGCTAATGAAAGATTATATTTATCTGAAAAAGAAGAAAAATTATTTTGATTTAAAGAATGAATATTACTATTTATTGTACTCTCCTTTGAGCTAAAATTTGATTTTGCTTTTTCATATTTAACATCATCAATAATAACTTTAGCAATAATAGCTCTCATAATTTCTGAAGTTCCACCACCAATTGTTCCAATTCTTGAATCTCTAAACATTCTAGCCATTGGATAATCCTCTGTGTAACCATTTCCACCAAAAAACTGTAGACATTGGGTAGAAATCTTCTCATGAAGTTCTGTAACAAGTAGTTTACCGATGGAACATGACTTAACATCATAAATTCCTTTATCAAATAAATCACAGCAGTAATAGCTAAAAGCTTTTAACGCTTCCAGCTCAGATGATAATTGAGATACTCTATGTCTTAACACTTCAAAGTTGTCTATTGTTCTTCCAAATGCCTTTCTTTGAGACATATAGCTTAAAGATTCTGACAATGCAAACTCCATAGTAGCAACACCACTAGGTAAAAAACAAAGTCTTTCAAGTTGTAAACCATTCATTAAATAATAAAACCCTCTCCCCTGTTCTCCTATTAGATTTTCTTTAGGCACTTTAACATTGTCAAAACCAAGTTCAGCTGTATCTGATGAATGCCAGCCAAGTTTATTAATTTTATTTTTAGTTATTCCATCTAAATCAAGATCTACACAAATCAAACTAATTCCATTTGAACCAGCTTTGGGATCAGTTTTCACAACAAGCACTACACAATCTCCATATATTCCATTTGTAATAAATGTTTTAGATCCATTAATGATATAATGATCATCAATAAGTTCTGCTCTAGTTTGAATATTTTTTGTATCCGATCCAGCATCAGGCTCAGTAATACCTATACAACTAATTATATCTCCTGAAATTATACCTGGCAAATATTTATCTTTTAGTTCATCACTTGCATATTTATGAAAATACGGGGCAGACATGTATTGAACCACTTGCTGAGTAATAAGAAATCCTCCACTGTTTAATCTTCCAAGTTCTTCGTTAAATATTACTTCAAAAAAAAAGTCTAGCTCACTACCACCATACTTTTGGGGTAAGGATAAACCTAAAAAACCCATNTCACCCATTTTTTTCCAAATAGATCTTGGTATTTTTCCATCTTTTTCCCATGCTTCAATATTTGGACTGACCTCTCTATTTAGAAAACCTCTTAAACTTTCTCTAAATAAATTATGCTCTTCATTAAAATAATTCTTCATTCTTTTTTAAAAAATAATTTGATAATATTATATAAATATATGTCTTGTACTAATACTTAAACCTGTAAAATACCCATGTTAAATTTTTTCACAATTGGGGCGTTATTTGCTGCTTCAATACCCATAGAAATCCATGTTCTAGTATCTAAAGGATTAATAACAGCATCTGTCCAAATTCTTGCTGCTGCGTAATAGGGAGAAATTTGCTGATCGTAACGTGATTTTATTTGATTGAATAATTCTGCTTCTTTTTCTTTAGTAATTTCCTCTCCACGTTTTTTTAATGATGCTGTTTCTATTTGTAATAGAACTTTAGCGGCAGAATTTCCACTCATAACTGCTAATTCTGCACTAGGCCATGCAACAATTAATCTTGGATCATATGCTTTACCGCACATAGCATAATTTCCTGCTCCGTAAGAATTGCCAATAATAACTGTAAACTTAGGGACAACAGAATTACTTACAGCATTTACCATTTTAGCACCATCTTTGATTATTCCAGCATGCTCAGACTTACTTCCAACCATAAAACCAGTGACATCCTGTAAGAAGACTAAAGGTATTTTTTTTTGATTACAGTTAGCAATAAAACGAGTTGCTTTATCTGCAGAGTCATTATAGATAACTCCACCAAATTGCATCTCTCCTTTTTTTGTTTTAACTAATTTTCTTTGATTTGCAACAATACCAACTGCCCACCCATCAATTCTTGCGTAACCAGTTAAAATAGTTTGTCCATAACCTTCTTTAAATTGATCAAACTCTGATTTATCTACCAAACGTTTTATAATCTCCAGCATATCATATGGAGTATTTCTTTCTTTGGGTAAAATTCCAAAAATGTCTTCTTCATTTTCTTTTGGGTCTTCACTTTTAACTTGATTAAAACCTGCTTTGTCTAAATCCCCAATTTTATTAACTATTCGTCTTATTTTTTCTAAAGCATCTTTATCATCACTTGCTTTATAATCCGTAACGCCAGAAATTTCACAATGTGTTGTTGCACCTCCTAATGTTTCATTATCTATATTTTCTCCTATTGCTGCTTTTACTAGGTAACTACCAGCTAAGAAAATACTAGCAGTCTTATCAACAATAATAGACTCATCACTCATAATTGGAAGATAAGCACCTCCAGCAACACAACTACCCATTATTGCAGAAATTTGTGTAATACCCATACTACTCATAATGGCGTTGTTTCTAAAAATACGACCAAAATGTTCTTTGTCAGCAAAAATTTCATCTTGCATTGGCAAATACACCCCTGCAGAGTCAACTAAATAAATTATTGGAATTTTATTTTCAATTGAAATTTCTTGAGCTCTAAGATTCTTTTTTCCAGTAATAGGAAACCAAGCCCCAGCCTTAACTGTTGCATCATTAGCAACAACAATACATTGTCTCCCTTCAATATAACCGATTTTAACAACAACACCTCCAGAGGGACAACCACCATGTTCTTTATACATATCCTCACCAGCAAAAGCACCAATCTCAATAGACTTTGTTTTATCATCCAATAAATAATCAACTCTCTCTCTAGCTGTCATTTTTCCCTTGCTACGATGCTTATCAAGACGTTTCTTTCCTCCACCTAATTTCACTTTAGTAAAACGTTTACGAAGGTTAGAAATCAGAAGTTTATTAAAGTCTTCGTTTTTATTAAAGTTAATATCCATAAGGTTTTTTTTTCAGTGCTTATTTTAAAAACATTTCATCAAAATTAAACATTATCTCTTAAATGTAGGTAAGTTAATAACTGTATTTAATCTTAAATATTTAAGTAATTATATTTAAAAAAAAATTACTTTTTTAAGGATTTTTAATTAATTGATTATTTAATTTTTTCTGATCAGAAATTCTTTTTTTAAGTATAGTTATATATGAAGATGCTAGTTTATTTCCGAAAGATTGTGATTTTTTGGCCCAATCAATAGCTGTTTGAAGAAATCCTTTAATTTCTGAAGCTAATGCCATATTATATGATGCTTTTGATGCCAAATCTTTATCATCAGAATCAATAAGTTGTTTCCAAATATTAGTTGCATCCTCAAAGTTATTTCTTTTTACAAATTTACCTGCTGTTTTTAACTGATCGTCCTTTCCAATATAAAAAACTCTTCTAACCTTAATCCAGATTGGAGAAATTCTTTTCCCAAATTCTTTACCAGCAAAATCTCCAGATTGGATAAGAGCTTTACTTAAATAAGGTAATTTTCTTTTTGCATCGTTATTACTATTACCAAAAGCTCTAAACTCTTTAATTTCTGTGAATCTATTCTCATCAATAATCTTTTGATTTTTATTATCATAAATTCTCCATCCAGATTCAATTTTCATTTCTAAAATAGCTTGATATCGCATCTCAACTACCTTTTTGCCTTTTCTTTTAAAAACTCTTTTAATTGGCTTTCCAAAAAAAACTCTAGAATCAGAATCAAAAGTTTCTAAAACTAAAAGTGCATCTGCATCATATGAATTACAAATATTTTTAACTTTCTTCCACTTTAAAGGATAAGAAAAAGATGAAGTCCCAGTACCTTTAAGTTCTAAATCTCCCATATTATTTACCTGAAACCTTTCAGATTCATCTAACAATTCAACCAGACCATTAATACAATACTTAGATCCTTTTTTATCTAAACCTATTCCTTCACCAGTTAACACACCTTCAATAATGTTTTCGGCTAAATTATTTTTTTTTGGTGTTGTTCTATTTGCAACAACTACACTTTTAATTTCTTGTGACAATGTAATATCTGCAGGCCTTTGAACAGAAACTAAAACTGATGATGTTGTACATGATGAAATAAGAAAAGCAAAAAAAATAAAATAATGAATCTTCATAGGATATAAGTTTAATATATTTTAATTATTGATATCAAATTTAAACAATTATTCAGCAATAATGAAATAAGAAAAATCTTCATTATAAATCTATTTTAAAATTATTATTTCAGCGGTTTTATTTAACTTTAATTCAGTTATTATTGGATATTTAATTTTATTATCAATAAGTTCAAATCTAGCAGTATTTGGAGGTAAGGTTCCAACGCTAGTAGCTTTAATTTTTAAAATATTTTTTCCTTTTCTTAACTTATATTTAATTTTTTTTGGCTTATTTTTAGTTAAATAATTTGATAAAATAATTTCGTTGTTTATTAAAAGATTAATTTCATCACCATCTTCATTACTGCCATCCCAAACATATAAATTCAGAAATTTTGATTCCCATTTGATTTCAAAATTATTTTCATCTGTTAATCTTTTGGGTAATACAGTTTTATTTGTATCAAATTTAGGTATATTTTTTTCTTTAATTTTTTGAATTTTTTTATTTAAAACCTCCTCTTCCATCATTATTATTTTTCCTTTTGCACAAGACGAACTATCTAAAAAATTTCCAATAAAAGTTCCTGTTAAAAGCTTTTTATTAAGTTTTTTCTTTAATTCTAATGTCATATTTAAATAACAAAAACTATTTATTGGAGATTCCGAAGATGTAGAAATCATTTGTGTTTCGTTGATTTGAAATATTTTAGATTTTTTCAAATAAATCCCCTGTACTGTACTTTTTGTTTGATCTTTTGAATTAATATTTGTTATTGAATATCCATTAACTAAACCATCTTTCTCATTCAATTCAAGTTTAAAACTAATTGGGGGAAAATTTTCTGAAATAATTGTTCCAATAAATTTATAATTATTTGTTTGCCCATAAATTAATTGAGTTAATAATAAAAATAAAAATAAAATTTTAAATTTCATAAAAAATTAAAAAATGTCACCTTCTAAAATTATCTTTTTCTCAAATGTTCCATCATCATAAATATAAAAGAGAGGTTGGTTTGTTAACTCTTTAGTTTCTCTTCCTAACAAATCTATAACTTTAAGAACTGCTTTATTAATTGGTTGTTCCAATACTAAAGAACTACTATTACAAAATTGAGTATAAGTGATTTTATTAGAAGCTTGTANAGAGTCATTAAAAACTGACAAAGAATTTTGATCTGATTTAAGATAAAAATTGAGCCAAATTTTTAAAAAATNATTTGTTATGTTTTGTTGCTCGCTTCTTGTAATATTTAAACTTGTATTACATGATGATTCTCCGAAATCACATAGAAAATTTTCATTAGCGAAATAGCAGTGCCCGCCATTTGTAATATTAATTTGTGTTTTACATGTTGAGCTTAAACTATCAAACATAATATTTTGATTACTTATTGGTGGGGAAACACAGTCATCCTCAGCAGAAAATATAAGTGAAGGAATAGTAATATTAGTTGCAGCTAATATTGCTGAAGGATTAGTTTCAGCGGCAGCAAAATTAATTAATGTATTAATATTTGGATTATTTTCTGCAGCCAGAAAACTTGNACCTCCGCCCATAGAATGACCCATAACGGCAGTTTCAGGTAATACAGAATTATAAAAAATAGAAGAACTAATCTGAGATTCTATTTGCACTTGAGAAGCAATAAATCTTAAATCATCTGCAAAAAACTGATGATTTGGGGTAATTCCCATCTCAGTTGTTGGAAAACACAATATATACCCTTCTGAAACTAAAGATATCCAAAAGTTNTCATATGCTTCCCAACCTATTAAAAAACCATGTCCAAAAACTATTACTGGAAAGTTACCTATTGAAATAGCTACATCATCTCCATTAATATTTGCAGGATAGTAAATTTCAGTATTAATATTCCTATTTCTAGAATTATCATAAAAGTTAATACTTGTATGTCCTATATTTAATGTTTGTTGGCCAAAACCAATTATAGGAAAGCAAAATAATATGAGTAATATCTTTTTCATTAATTTAATATTATAAAATTACAAATCTAAACAAAGCTATGCTAGTCATAAAATAAAAAAGAATCTTTAGTACATTTACGATATGAGATTAATAATTATTACAACATTACTTTTAATGCCATTAATTGGATTTGCTTCATTTCCTGTTACTGAAACTCAGCAAGCTAAAATTGTGAAAAGTATTAATTCTAAATTACCAAACTATGATAGAAGTAATAATTTCTAGGGAATATCATCTTTAAGTTGTGCCTTGCTTAGTCTTATTCTAATACCAAATTTGTTATCTGTAGTTATATTTTCAATATTAGGAATGACATTGGGAGCGATTGGCTTTAATAAAAAGCTAAAAGGATTGGCTATTAGTGGTTTTGTTTTATCATTAATTACTTTTATCCTCTTAATGGTAGTTGCATCTGTTATTTATTTGTTTGGTTGAATATAATAACAAGTCTTAACATTTATTTTTGCGATTTAGACGGGACTTAACCTAATTGTGATATTATTTTTTCTTTTTTGCTGCTGCTTTTTTCATTTCTTCACCAATCTGATTGCTAGCCGTGAAGCTAGCTACCATATTGTTTAACATCTCACTACCTGCTTGAGGCGAGTTAGGCAATAAGATTAAATTAGAGTTTGTTTCTTGCCCAATTGACTGTAGTGTATCATAGTGTTGTGTAACAACAATCAAAGCTGACGCTTCTTGAGAGTTAATATCTACTTTGTTTAAAACCGATACAGACTCTTCTAAACCTCTAGCTATTTCTCTTCTTTGATCAGCAATACCCTGACCTTGTAGCCTTTTGCTTTCTGCCTCTGCCTTTGCTTTTTCTACAATAAGAATTCTAGCCGCATCACCCTCAAACTGCGCTGCAACCTTTTCTCTTTCAGAAGCATTTATCCTATTCATCGCTTCTTTTACCTGCGCATCAGGGTCAATATCTGTAACTAGTGTTTTGATTATATCATAGCCATACTCCATCATTGCCACATTAAGCTCTGATTTTACTGCTATAGCAATATCGTCTTTTTTCAAAAAAACGTCATCAAGAATCATTTTAGGAACCTCAGCTCTTACAACGTCAAAGACGTAACTTGTTATTTGTTCGTGTGGAAAATCTAGCTTATAAAATGCATCATAAACTTTTTCTTTTATCACTTTGTACTGAACAGAAACTTTAAGTTTTACAAAAACATCATCTTTTGTTTTTGTTTCTATTATAACATCTAGTTGCTGTATTTTTAAACTTAGTTTTCCGGCTAATCTATCAATTATTGGGATTTTTAGTTGTAGTCCAGACTGACGTATACTATGAAATTTTCCGAACCTCTCAATAACTCCAGCTGTCTGCTGGTTGATAATAAAAAAGACTCCGGATAATAAAAGTAAAGCTGGAAATATCCAGAAATAAATAAGTAAACTTTCCATATTTTTTTTATTTTAATTTATGCATAAATATAGTTAAATAGAATAATAAAATGATCTAAAATTCTTCAACAAAAAAACCTTTCTAAAGAAATGAAAATTATCATAACCAATGAATTATAATAGCTTAAATTTTATTGTTGCAGTATGTACTAGTATTTACTCAACAATTAACTTCTTCTCTACCATTCCATTTTCATAGATGTAGAATAGGGGTTGATTTGTTTGTTTTGTTTCTCTTCCAAAAACATCTGTTGTTCGCAAAAGTTTCTTTTGTGTGGTGTGTTCATCAATTCCAACAGAAGTAACAACATTAAAAGTAATTACATCATTATCATCTGGCAAAACACCAGCTGTACAAGGAGGGCCACCAAAACCTGAAGATAAAGTCAAATCAAAAGTGTAAGTTCCTACAGCTAGAGGGTTTAATTTGAATGTATCAGTNGTANTACAAATTGTACTCAGCATACCAAGACAATGTTGTGTTGACGCTACGATGTTATTTCCTAAAACACTATGCGATTTCATTTCTAAAGAACAGTTAGAGCAACAAAACCAAAGTTCAGCATAAATATAAACTGTATCAGTATTATTTGGATTTACAGGTGAAATAGNAAATGAAGAAATAGAACCAAACGTTTGCCCAAACCCAATAATAGGTAAGTAAAGTAATATAAGTAGTAGTTTCTTCATTCATTCGTGGGTTTTATTATTTATTTTTCAAAAAAGATTTAAAAAANAAACTCTTAAGACTGAACCAGAAAGCTAAAATTGCTAATAGATTAATGTTTGGGGACTTCCCTTTTCCAATACGTTGAATTTGAAGTTCATACCAGGGCAATTCTACACCACCAAGTTTATCTAAAAACTTAATTCCAATTTTAGGTATTGGAGTTTCAAATCGTTCTACAGAACCGTCAAAAATTTGGTTAGCTAAATTAGGATATAAGCAAAATGGTCTTGCCAAACCAACAACGTCTAAATTACCACCTTCCAAGGCTTTCTCCATTACCGAAACAGAACGAAATCCTCCAGTGAGCATCAAAGGTATTTTAATCAACTTTCGAGCTTTTTCAATATAATCTAGGAAATAAGCTTCACGCAATATAGTACTTTTCTTACGATCTCCCTTAATCATAACTGGTCTCTCATAAGTTCCGCCAGATATTTCAATTAAATCAATTCCTTCATTTCCAAGAAAGCTAATAACTTCTAAAGATTCTTCTTCCGAAAATCCACCTCGCTGGAAATCTGCAGAATTAATTTTAATTGCTATGGGATAATCCGATCCAACTTGATGGCGAATTTCACGATAAACCTCTAAAACAAATCGTGCTCTATTTGAAAGAGAACCACCCCATTGATCAGTTCGAACATTACTATTAGGAGATAAAAACTGACTTACTAAGTACCCATGAGCACCGTGAATTTGACAGCCTGTAAAGCCCGCTTCTTTCATTATTCTTGCGGTATTTCCAAACCGCTTTATAATACTCCAAATTTCTTCATCTGATAATGCTTTTGGTATTTTAAACATCTTTGAGGCACTACCCAAGCTTAATGATATAGCAGATGGCGCTACTGTTTCTCTATTAATTGCTGCAAAAGCCTGCCTACCTGGGTGATTTATTTGAGGCCAAAGATGAACACCAGTTCCTTCAACTGATTTAGCCCATTTTTTTAACAATTCGAAATCCTTATAATCCTCAACTACTACATTATGCGCTTCACCTAGCGCCTTTGAATCTACCATCACATTTCCTGTAATCAGTAATCCTGGGTTGCCTTTTGCCCAAACCTTATACACATTAATTAAACCCATACTTGGGGCCTGGTTTCGCGTTCCAAAATTTTCACTCATTGCAGATTTTGCAATTCTATTTTTTAAAACTGAACCATTTGGCAAAGCAAAAGAGGAAGCGATATTCTTCATTTATTTTTATCAAATATATTTTGTGAAATTACTAATTATATACTTAAAAAGTTAGAAATAAGAACTGAGAGGTCCACTTTAAATATGCTTAACTTAAATAAGTAAAAGAAATATTTTTTTCTACATTTTTTGATAAAGTGTGATGCACTGGACAATTATAAGCAGCTCTTTCTAAAATAGTTTTAGTTTTAGCATCATATTCATTTGGAAAAGTTAAATCAATTTCAATTTTAGCAATTCTTCNAGGATTATTTCCCATTGTTTTTTTAACAACTGCAAAGGTATCTTTAATATTTACACCATTTTTCTCTACAGCAATTGCCATAATAGTTAAGATACAGCTTGCTAAAGCAGAACACACCATATCTGTTGGTGAGAAAGCCTCTCCAAGTCCATGATTGTCTTTAGGAGCATCTGTACTTATTTTAGAACCAGAATCTAAATGAGTAGAAGATGTTCTTAGATTTCCTTGATATTTAATTTCAAATGTGTTCATAATTTAAATTTAACCAAATATAACTAAACAGTTATTACTANTATAGTGCAACCTTATTTACTTAGCTTAATATTTTGCTTATTAAGATCTTTTGTAAATGTTAAGTTATAGTCATTATTATTCAACTCAATCAATACAATATTTGTTTGATTATTTGTTGTTTCAATAAAAATTGTATTTTCTATTGTTAAAGATTTTAATTTTTTGTTTTTATTAAAATTTTTAATTTCAAAATATATATANATATCATGTAAATTTTCTGANATTTCTTTTCCAATCCATTTATAATTAATAATTTTATTATTTACATAAATGTTTAAATGAGTATTAAAATAATTTTTTATTATTTCATCAGAAAGAATATTTTCAGTTGATGTACCAATTCTTAATTCATTATTATACAAAGAGGCTTCTAAGTCATCAATAGCAACTTTAATAGTAATTTCCATATTTTCTAAATCGCTATTATAGTGTAAAGTAGTATGAGTAACATGAAAATCGTGAAACGAAAGTATTAGTGGTAATACTATATAAATTAAAGACTTAAACATGATGAAATTTATTCATTACTTTTTTCTTCTGCTCTAATAGCTCTTTGCATAGGGTTTTCANTATTTCTATCCTTTCCTTTATAAATTTGAAATCTTGTTGGCTCATTTCTAGCTGGCCAAGAATTATTATTCAAATTAACATCTGCTGTTTCTAAAAAAGGATCTAATTGAACTTTTACAATTTCTTTATCAAGAATAAATACCTTCTTAATTTGATTAGAATTTTTCTTCCAAATTTCTGCAGGAATCCTTACAACTTCTGTTGTTAAATCTACAAATGTAAACTCTAAAATAATAGGCATTACTAATCCACCAATATTTGAAAAATTAAGTTCATAATAATTTTTTTCTGATTTTAATATTTCTTTTTCATCTTCATCAAGGTTTTTGATATATTTATTGTAATCTTCTTCATCTAAGATATTAGTTTTGAAAGGATCATATGTAGTATAAAAATCNATTGACTGATCATCAATTTCAGTAATAGTTTTTTTAATTGAAGATTTATTTCTACTAATTCCAATATATCTTTTTTTATTTTCTTCTTGATTTTTAGATATAGTATTTTCAATTTCAGGATTTCCNGTATTTATTTTAAACCAATTTACTTTATCTAGAGATATATCAACATGATCATTAGTGTAAAACCATCCACGCCAAAACCAATCTAGATCAACTGCACTAGCGTCTTCCATTGTTCTAAAGAAATCAGCAGGAGTAGGATGTTTAAAAGCCCATCTTTCGCTGTAAGTTTTAAAAGAATAATCAAATAACTCTCTACCCATAACGGTTTCACGAAGAATATTTAATGCCGTTGCAGGTTTTCCATAGGCATTATTACCAAATTGTAATATGGACTCTGAATTAGTCATAATGGGTGATATACCACTTTTATCTCCCTTCATATATTCAACAATATTATTTGGAGGACCTCTTCTAGAGGGGTAGTTTCTTTCAAATTCTTGTTCGGTTATGTATTGAACAAAAGTATTTAAACCTTCATCCATCCAAGTCCATTGTCGTTCATCAGAGTTAATTATCATTGGGAAAAAATTATGACCAACTTCATGAATTATAACACCAATCATACCATATTTTGTTCTTTTGGAGTAAGTACCATCTGATTCTGGTCTTCCAAAATTAAAGCATATCATTGGGTATTCCATACCGATACTTTTAGCATGAACAGAAGTAGCTTGAGGATAAATATAATCTATAGTATATTCAGAGTAAACTTTAAGAGTGTGAGCAACTACTCTTGTAGAATATTGTTCCCAAAGCGGATTTCCTTCTTTTGGATAGTAACTATAAGCCATAACTGTTTTTCCAGAAATATCTACAGCCATAGCATCCCAAATAAATTTCCTTGAGCTTGCCCACCCAAAATCTCGAACATTTTTAGCTTCAAAAGTCCAAGTTTTTTTTAATTTACTTTTTTCTTTTTCATTCTCTTTTGCTTCTTCTTCAGAAACAATAATAACAGGATCAATAAAATTCTTTTTAGCTTTTTCCCAACGTTTAATTTGATTTTTATTTAAAACAGATGAAGCATTTTTTAGCTCACCAGTTGCAGCAACTATATGATCTGAAGGAACAGTTATATTTACTTTATAATCCCCAAAAGGTAAAGTAAACTCTCCTCTTCCAAGAAATTGTTTATTCTGCCACCCCTCTACTTCATTGTACACAGCCATTCTTGGAAAGAACTGTGCGATAGTATAAATTGCATTGCCTTCTTTTTCAAAGTATTCATAACCACTTCTGCCTCCAATTTTCATTCTATCATTTATATTATAAGAGTATTTTATTTTAAATGAAAATGACTGTCCTTTTCTTAGTGATTTAGGAAGTTCAATCCTCATCATAGTTTCATTAATTATATAAGATAAATCATTATTATATGTATCCTTAACTTCTTCTAATTTAAAGCCTCCATCAAAATCCATTCTATCATGCATTCTCTTAATATTTCTAAAACTCATTTTATTATTCATACTATTTGTGCTAGTAAGCTGACCATGAGAATTCTTGGCACGTACATTTTGATCTAATTGAATCCATAAATAATTTAAAACATCAGGAGAATTATTAGTATAAGTGATTATTTCATTTCCTTTTAATATATTTTTTTCTTCATCTAATTCAACATTAATTTCATAATCTGCTTTTTGTTGATAATATTCATGCCCAGGAGCGCCACTAGCAGTTCTATATACGTTAGGAGTTGGAAGTTCCTCATATAGTTGTTTAAATTTGCTATTATTTAGATTATCCTGCGCACACACTAGTGACGTTAAAAATAAAAGTAGAATAGAAAGATTGGTTTTTTTTAATATTAATTTCATAAAATAAATTTTTGTAAAAATATTGAAAAAAAATCATAAACTAAGGCAAAAAAGTATGCACAAATCAAGCTACTTGAGCATCTTAACTATTATTATTTTAATTAAATATATAGCTTATTAAAAAGTAGATTAATTAATTTTGCAAAATTAAAATACAATAATAAAATGCAAATAAAAAAACTGTTTCTAATCATTTGTTTATTCTTATTATCTCAAAATGCTTTTACTCAAAATGTAAAAGTATATGGAGCTATAACAAATGCTATAAATAACGAGCCAATACCGTTTGCAAATATTATTATTGAAGGTACTATAATTGGTACTACTTCTGACATAAATGGGAACTATGAAATTTTGGAATTACCAGCTGGAAGTTATAATTTTAAATGTAGTTATATTGGATACGATACTGATATACAATCAGAAATAATGGTAAGTTCCAACAAAAACCTCAGACTCAATTTTTTTCTGAGTGAGAATTCAGAAATTTTAGGTGAAGTAAAAGTTATAGGAAACACTTTTAATAAAACAAAAGCCAGCCCTGTAAGTTTACGAACGATTAATGCTTCAGAAATTTCCAAAAGTGCTGGAGGAAATAGAGATATCTCTAAAGTAGTAGCAAATTTACCTGGAGTAGCCACATCAATAGGTTTTAGAAATGATATTATTGTTAGAGGAGGATCACCATCAGAAAATAAATTTTTCTTAGATGGAATTGAAATACCAACCATCAATCATTTTACAACTCAAGGGTCATCAGGGGGTCCAATAGGGATTTTAAATGTTAATTTTATTAGAGAAGTAGATTTTTACACTGGTGCCTTCCCTGCTAATAGAGGTAATGCACTTAGTTCTGTGATGGAGCTAAAGCTAATTGAAGGAAATGAAGAGGAAATAAGTGGTTCATTTGCTCTAGGCTCTAGTGATGCTGGGCTAACACTAAACACACCATTATCAAAAAAATCTACACTCTTATTATCTCTTAGAAGATCATACCTACAATTTTTATTCAAAGCATTAAAATTACCTTTTTTACCAACTTATAACGATATGCAGTTTAAATATACTTATAAACCAAATAAAAAAAACCAATTTAATTTTCTTGGGATAGCAACAATTGATGATTTTACTCTTAATGAAGAAATTAATGAAGGAGAAGAAGATTCAATGCAAGTTGCTCTGAATAATTATAATCTAAATAATTTAGTTATAAATAAACAATGGAATTACACTATTGGTGGTACTTGGAGACACTTCTTTAAAAACTCAAACCTCTTTTTTGTGATGAGTAGGAATCATCTTAACAATACTGCTTTAAAATATTTAGATTATGCTGATGAGAGTTCAGAGAAAATTCTTGATTATAAATCTGAAGAAATTGAAAATAAAACACGGCTAGAATATAATTTTCAAAAAAATGATTATTCAATTAATATTGGAGCTAATCTAGAAGATGCTACATATACAAATAATACAATACAGCAATTTACTGTTGGAAATAGTATTATTACTGGAATTAATAATTCAAATTTACATTTCATTAAATATGGGGTATTTACTCAGATTAGTAAAACATACTTTGCCAACTCACTTAACACCTCATTTGGCTTAAGAATAGATGGGAATTCTTTCACTGAAAGCACCAATTCTCCTAACCTTTCTCCTAGGCTATCATTAGCATATAATCTTAATAATAAAATAAGTGTTAATAGTAATATTGGACGATTTTATCAATTACCTTCCTATACCATTTTAGGATTTGACAATAATGGTAATTATCTTAATAAAGATGCTGACTATATTTCTTGTGATCATGCAGTAATAGGTCTTGAATACAACCCATCTAGCTACAGTAAAATTACTTTAGAGTCTTTTTATAAGAGATATAATAATTATCCATTTTCAATACTTGATAGTATCTCACTGGCAAATTTAGGAGGTGATTTTGGTGTAGTTGGTAATGAGGATATATCTTCTATATCAAAGGGTAATAGTTATGGAGTAGAGCTTTTAGCTCAACAAAAAATGAGTTCAAGCGTTTACGGTATATTATCAGCAACATATTACCGAAGTAGGTTTGAAGATAAAAATGAACAACTTATTTCATCCTCTTGGGACAATAAATTTATCTTAAATATGACAGCAGGTAAAAAGTTTAAGAATAACATTGAGCTGGGCTTTAAGTATCGATATTCTGGTGGAGCACCTTATACTCCAATTGATATAATTAATTCAAGTAATAGAGGTATTTGGGATATTAATCAAAGAGGCGTATTAGATTATAATTTATTAAATACCCAAAGGTTGAATGGCGCACATATTCTTGACATTCGAATTGATAAGAAATGGTTCTTTAAATCTTGGAGTATAAATGCTTATATCGATATTGAAAATATTTTAAATTCAAAAAGTGAATTACCATCTCAGTATGGAATAGATGCAAATTTAGGAGATTTAGTAGATGGTACTGATGGAAATCTAGATAGCTATCCCTTATATGAAATAATTAATAACTCGGGCACCCTTCTTCCAAGCATTGGGTTATTGATTGAGTTTTAGTAATTCTCAACAAATTTTTTAAAATTTTTCAGATAAGTATAACTCTCTCTCTTAATTTTTTTAGACATAAAAAATGAAGAGACTTTCTTATAGGTACTAAATTCATATTCGTGACTTCTAAAGAATTGTGTTTTATTTTCTCCCATTTTTATAAATCTATATGAAATAGTGTTTTTTACAGCACCTGTGTTATAAATGATTATCTTTTGATTTGGAAGATTACTTAGAATTACTTCTTCATTCATCACAATTTTCCTAGATACCGATTCATTAGTATTAAAAATTACAGTAATTTCAGCAACAGCACCAGTTTTTCGTGATTCTCCTTTAATCAAATCATAACTTATTAGCCCTGGCATATAATTCTTCATTAAAGATGGGTTTTCATGTAATTCTATTACATCTTCAAAATTTGATTTGATAATAATATCTTCATAATAAGATAAACTACCTTTAAAAATAATTATATACAAGATTAATATTATTGGAAATAACAATATTAAAAAAGGGATTTTTTTTAAAATATTTCTTACTTTTTCTTTTGAAAACAGATTTTGTATTACTTCTTTCATAAGGCAAAAATCTTTACATCTAAGTATTAATGAGCAAAATATTTATCTAACAATGAATCTTTAAAATCTTTATAAGAAGAAACTTCAGTAAATACTTTTTCTTTAGATATTATTTTATTAATCACATTAGGAATTTTTATTTTAATATTTAATGCTTTTTCAATGTGATTAGAAAATTTGATTGGATGAGCTGTTTCTAAAAAAACTCCAAAAAAACTGGGATTTGTATTTAAGTACTTTTTTAGACCTAAATAACCAATTGCACCATGAGGATCTAAAATATACTTACTTTTATTAAAAACACTTTTCATAGCACTAATAGTTTCGCCATCATTAAAACTATAAGAAGATAAATTATTTTTTAACAGATTAAAATCATTATATATTTCTTCAATTCTTATAAAATTACTTGGATTTGAAACATCCATTGCATTAGAAATAGTTTTAATTGTTTTTCTTGGATTATAGATTTTTGATTTAAGATATCTAGGTATTGTATTATTAGAATTTGTGCTAGCAATTACGTGATGTATTGGCAAACCTAAATCTATAGCAATTATTCCTGCACAAATATTACCAAAATTTCCACTAGGCACACTAAAAACTATTTTCTTATTATTTGCTTTAATTTGTTTAAGAGCAAAAAAATAGTAAAACATTTGGGGAAGCCATCTTGCAACATTTATTGAATTAGCTGAAGTTAAATTTAATTCTGAATTTAATTCCNTATCTACAAAAGCTTTCTTGACCATTTGTTGACAATCATCAAAAGTTCCATTAACTTTTAATGCTTTAATATTTTTTTTATTAGTTGTAAGCTGTCTTTCTTGTATATCACTAACCATATTTTTAGGATAAAGAATTACCACATTTGTCCCCTTAACATCTAAAAAACCATTTGCTACCGCAGCACCAGTATCTCCTGATGTTGCAACAAGTACTGTAGTTATTTCATTATTAGATTTATTAAAGTAAGCTAAACAATTTGCCATAAATCGAGCCCCAACATCCTTAAATGCTAGAGTTGGTCCATGAAAAAGTTCTAAGGTTTGTATATTATTTTCAATTTCTATTAATGGAAAGTCAAAATCAATAGTATTTTTTATAATTACTTTTAAATCTTTCTCATTGATTTCATCACCAATAAATTGTTTAATTACTTGAAAAGCTATATCNATATTTGAATAATTATGTAGATTTTCAAGAAAAGATTTATCTAATTTTTTAATTTTTTCAGGATAAAACAATCCACCATCTTTAGCTAATCCATTTTTTAGTGCCGTTTCAAAATTAACAGATTGTGATTCTTTATTTAAGCTTCTATATAACATATTACTTAACTTTTATAATCTTTATACCTTCATCATTAATTGGGGATATATGAATATCATATTCTAAATCAGTTTTACTATAAACTTTTTTCATAGCTAAAGCAATATCATTTGCTGTAGAAAAGCCTTTAGAAAGAGCAAAGATAGATGGCCCTGAACCTGAAATCCCACAAGCTAAAGCACCATTTGATAAACTTATTTCTTTTATGTCATTAAATTTTGGAATTAAAGTAGATCTTAAAGGCTCAATAACACTATCAACCATAGATCGAGCAATTAATTCGTAATTATCTGTATATAATCCTGCAATAAATGCACCAATATTAGCAGACTGCTCTGTCATTTTTTCAAGACTAACCTCTTTAACTAAAATTGCTCTTGAATCAGAAGTTTTAATTTCTATTTGAGGATGTATTACAGTAAAGAAAAGTTCTGGAGGAGTACAAAGCTTAAAATAATCATGATTTAAACCATCTTTAACGAAGGTAAAACCTCCTAAAAGTGCAGCAGCAACATTATCGGCAATTAATGAACCACATGCAGCCTTTTCACCTTCCATTGCAAATTTTATTAATTCTTTATTAGAATAAGGTTTTCCTAATAATTGATTTATTGCAAAAACACTTCCGGCTGAACTGGCAGCACTACTTCCAATACCACTTCCAGGTTTAACACCCTTATGAATTTCAATTTCAAAACCACAATCAACTTCAGTTTCTCTTAATAGTGCCAAAGCAGAAACTCCTGCTACATTAACAGTAATATCTTTACTGAGTTCTTGACCTGTAATTTTTGTTATTACTATTCCTTTCTTATTAGTTTTCCTAACAACTAATTCATCACCAACTTTGTCAAGACAAGCGCCTAAAATATCAAAACCACATGATAAGTTTGCAACAGTTGCTGGAGAAAACACTCTAATTTCATTCATGCAGCAAAAATGATGATTAGAATAATATTATCCTAATAATTATGAAAGCAATAAACTAAAACAACCTACTTTTTATAGTAGGTTGTTTTATAAAAGAAAAGTTTTTAAAAACTCTTATTCATGAGCATGTTCTTCACAATGAATTTCATATCCATTAGACACACCATATTCTCCAGGAACTAAGACTACTCCATCAGAAGAAGTTAAAGTATCTGTAACAGTATGCATATAAGTAGGATCTTCAACTGTAATTAACTCGTCAGCACAAAAATCCTCACCACCAGAAGAGTTTGAGATCTCCCACATAGTTTCAGTACCATCTTGATTTTCTAAAGCAATATGACACTCGTGACAATCTTCATCGGTTGAAGAACAAGATGACATAATTGCTATTGAGCAAGCCACAATTGCTGATAATAAATAATTTGATTTTTTCATTTTTTATTTAGTTAAATTAATACTGATACCTAAACTACAGTGTAAAGGTATTTCGCTTCATAAAAGCTCATCAGAGTATTTTTTTTAAAACTCATATTTTAAATTAATATTAAAAGATCTGCCAGGGTTAGGAACGCCACCAGCAACACTTCTAATTCTTGAAGTATGAGGAGAATATTCTTTGTTAAATAAATTATTTAGCCCAATACTACACAATAATTTATCATTGAATTTTAGACCAAGTTGTAAATTAATTAAATTATAAGATTCTGTTAACTCTTCATATTCTGCAAAATCTTCTTGACTAAATTTATAAATATGAAACAAAGAAAAATAATCAAGTTTATATTTTACTAATCTTTCATACTCATTAAAATCAAATAATATATTCGTTTTAACGCTATTTGCTGGAACCATAGCTAATCCATATTCGTCATCATTGTTCTTAATCTGCAAAAAAGAATATGATTGCTCTAAATGTAAATTATGTAGTTGATGTGGGTGATAATGTAAATTCATTTCAAATCCTTTAATTTCAACTTTATCATACTGTATGTAGTCGTATACTCTAAATGAATTATTTATTTCATCCGTTGGAACAATAGAGATAAAATCAGAAATATTTTGTAGGAAAGGATTTAAAACAAAACCAAAATGCTCATTAGACCATTGGTATTTAAACTCAAACTGATTGGCATATTCAATATCTAAATTTTCATTTCCTAACTCATAACGATTTGTTCCATGGTGAACTCCATCTGAAAAAAGTTCAGAAAAATGTGGTGCTCTATAGGCTCCNGAATAAGTAAACCTAAATATATTATCCTGCACTTTATAAAACAAGCCAGNTGAAAAACTAGTATTTGAAAATTTATTATCATAGTCTNTATTNNATATAATNTCTTCAGACTTTAAATTTTTATAATCATAACGAACTCCAGTATTAAATCCAAAATTATTTTTCTCATAATCTAAAATAAAATAAGGCCCAATATTAAAAGATGATGCATCAGGGACTAGCCTTAAAGTCTGATTATTTTTATTATCTAGTACACTAATTTGAGATCCTAGATTAAAAGTTAATTTATTAGCTTTATATCTGATATTTGGAGTAATTTGTGTGTTTGATATAGTTAAATCAAATGCTGGACTTGTCCATTTTTCATATTCTTGTAGAGTATTTATAAAATGACCAGCATGTAAACTTAATTTCACATCATTTGAAAGGTAATTTAACTTGTATATAAATAGGTGGTTATTTATAAACTGAGTTGGTCGAGTAGCTTTAAAATCAGTACTAAAATCTAAAGAAGAAGAAGAAATATCTGAAATATTAACATCTGCAGGATCAACATGAGCATGTGCAGGAATTCCAGTAATATCATTATTATATTGATACCTAAAGATATTTTGTAATTTTTTATATCTGTGTGCTACAGAAAATTTAATTGCCTTTTGATTGAATCTAGAATTAAATAGATAGGTATTATTTGGAAGACGATAATCAGATGATAATGAATACTGACCATATAGATTAAAATAAAAATTATTTTTATTCCATTTAATTCCAAATTGACTACTGCTCAAATAGCTACTATTATTAAATTTTGTTGAAACAAACCCCTTTAATTTATCACCATAAATAAATGGAGAATCTTTAAAATATAATAAACCTCCTACTGCTTCAGATCCATACTTTAATGCACTAGAGCCTTTAATCAATTCTACTTCACCTAAGCCTAAATCAGTAAATCCTATTCCATGATCATTAGCCCATTGTTGATTATTTATTTGCATACCATTTAAATAGGTTACAACTCTCATTCCTGATAAGCCTCTAACAATAACCTTTTGAATACCAGTTCCAGAAGAAATTATATCAATACCACTTAATTGAGTTAAACTTTCAACCATTGAATTATTCTTCAAGAAAACATTATCTAAAGATTTTTTTTCAATATTTGTTAGTAAAGAATTGCCTAATTCACTGTAAGACTCTACAACACCTACTTCATCTAAATTGATATGTAAATCCTCTAGAACTACTTTTAATTCTTGACCAGCTATGTACTTAATAATTTTAGAGGCAAATCCAAACTTATAAAAGTGCAAGTAGCTATTATTTGGGATGTCATATTTAGTAAGAAAAGCACCATCCTTATCACTATACATGATTATATTTTGGTCAGTCAAAAAAACACTAACGTCTTTAATTGGTTGGTTAACAGAATTTAGTACTTTTCCTTGTGTTTGTGAAAACAAGTTAAATACATTAATCATTAAAAATGATACTAAAAATATATTTTTCATTAATTTTTAAAATAAATTTATACTTAAGCATATGAAGAAATCATAAACTTTTTTTGATAGCTAGAAATTTTAAATTCCTATTTGGCTAATAGAGTAAAATCTAAATTAAATTTGGTGGAGACTTGTTAGAAAGGTTTATTGAAATAATTAAATGTTCAGAAACAATTAATTGGTTATTTTCATTTAAAAAAAACGTAGTTTGATAATTATTGGAATTATTTAAAACTGAATCATCAATAAATGCAGTATGGTCACATAAGAAACAACTTAGTTCATCAATATTTAAATGTGATGAGTGAGAGCATTCATTATAAGAATTAGAAACATCATTAATACTTTCACAATATGTTAATTCTTGATTGTGGTTATGATTATGTTCATGATTATGTTCATGATTATGATTGTCATGATTATGTGAAATGAAAAGAGACGATATGCCAAAGCAATAAACAAGAAGTAATAAAACACTTATTACTTTACAATTTATTGATTGTTTTTCTGAAAACATAATTGCAAAAATAATTAATTAGTTAAAAAAAATTCAATTTAATAAGAAAAATTAATTGGTATTTGATTATTGAATGCTATGCATAATAAAAATCGAAAATTTATATATTTTTGATACTATGAATAAAATTATTTCTTTTTTAATTTGTTCCATCATGTTCTTTAGTATATGTGCAAAGGAGCGATTTCATATTAATGACAGGTGATAATAAAGAAGATAAAATTGCTCTTGTTATTTTAAATGGTTTTGGAGATTCAAAAAAAAATAGAAAGATTCAGTTAATGTATTTTAAAGATAAAGGTATGGATGTGTATATACCTAAATATAAAGTTAGAAAATCTCTAAGTCTAAGTATAGATAAATTTTCAAAATTTTACAGTGATCACGAACTTATTAAATACAAAGAAGTATATTTTTTATGCTATATAATCGGAGGTTATGTTTTAAATGAATTTATTTTAAAAAATGGAACAAAAAATATAAAAAAAGTTATTTACGACAGAAGCCCAACACAAGAAAGAGCAGCAAAAGTTGGCGTTGATCGACTAAGCTTATTAAGCAAACTCATATATGGCAAGATTTTATTTGATTTTAGTAAAGTGACTTTAAAAAATTTAGAAAAAAATAAAGAATTTTCTGTGGGTGTTATAATTGAAAATCAAGCAACATCTTTAATGAGATATTTTGAAAAATATTCATATAAATATGGGAAATATTCGTTTGAAATAAATGATATAAACTCTAACAATAATGATTATTTTCACACATGGCTAGATCATGATTTAATGTATAGGAGATTTGATGTAATTGGAAAAGAAATACTCCATTTTTATAAATATAATCATTTTTCTGATTTAGCAAAAAGAGAAAAATATAATTGGAACCCATTTAAAAAAGTTAGACTATGATTTCTGTATATGATATAAAACCTAAATTTCAAAAGCTTCTTTTACCTATACTTGCTGTTTTAAGAAAATTTGGAATAACACCAAATCATATAACAATTTTCTCAATAGTCTTTTCTTTTTTTATTGGATATATATTTTATCATGCTCAAAACAATAAAATATTTTATTTATTGGTTGCTATAGGATTAATTGTTCGAATGGGCCTAAATGCTTTAGATGGCATGATGGCAAACAAGTATAATCTAAAATCAAAAAAAGGAGAGATTTTAAATGAAATTGGTGATATTATTTCTGATATTGCTATTTATTTTCCACTTTTATATTTTGACAACTTAATAATTGAGTATACTATATTTTTTATTGTTTTATCAGTTATCAATGAATTCTGTGGAATTTTAGCAAAAACTATTTCAGGGGAAAGAAGATATGATGGCCCTATGGGAAAAAGTGATAGAGCTCTTTTTATTGGACTATTATGTATTTATATGTTTTTTTCTAGCCAGGCTACTGTTTTCTTAAACTATATTTTAATATTAGTAATATTTTTAATGATTATAAGTTCATATTTACGTTTAATTAATGCTATAAAAAATGAATAAAATTTTTAACTCTATTGACTTAATTCCAGAAATACAGTGGGTTATTGCTATTATTTTAATGATTTTAGTTATCGCTACTACATCATTTTGGATTTGGGGCAAGATAAAACCAAGCAAATTAGTTGATGAAATGCAAATCCGAACACGTTCATGGTGGATAATGTGCTCGATCTTTGTCTTTGCATCAGTTGTAGACCCGGTCATTACTTATCTTGCACTAGGATTTCTATCTTTCTTAACTTTAAGAGAGATATATTCGCTATTGAGCCTTAGGGAGACAGATAGATCAGTATTGTTTTTTTGTTATCTATCTATTCCAATACAATATTTTCTTGCTTTTAAGGGATACTATACATTATTTCTAATTTTTATACCAGTTTTTATGTTTATTATAATTCCTTTTTTACTTGTCTTAACTGGCGAAACAAAAGATATTATAAGGACTATGTGCATTCTTCCTACTTCTCTTATGTTGGGAGTTTTTGGTATAAGTCATCTAGCTTTACTTATTAACTTTCCAGAGATGAATTCTAATGGAGTATCTGGAAAAGCACTTTTATTATTTCTTATTTTTATCACTGAAGCAAATGATATAATGCAATTTGTTTGGGGTAAAATTTTTGGCAAACACAAAATTCTTCCAAAAGTTAGTCCAAATAAAACATGGGAAGGTTTTATTGGAGGAGTTATTTCTACTGCTATTATCGGATATTTTATGGGATTTTTAACTCCCTTAAATTCATGGCAATTAATTCTTCTTTCTGGTTCTATTGCTATATTTGGTTTTATGGGAGATGCTATAATGTCTGCTGTAAAGAGAGATTTTGGAGTTAAAGATATGAGTAACGCTATCCCTGGACATGGTGGAATACTAGACAGAGTAGATAGTCTATCTACAACAGCATCACCATTTTTTCATATGATATATTTCATTATACTCTCAGCATGAAAAAGATAATTTTAATAATTATTTACTCAGTTTTTTGGAGGAATTTCTTAAAAATATTTATTGGTTTAAGTTATATTAACAATAAGTCTCTAAAAAATAAAAAACAATTTATACTAATTGCTAATCATAATAGTCATATGGATACTATGGCTATCATGAGTGCTATACCCTCAAAATATATACATAAAGTTCATCCTATTGCAGCTGTTGATTTTTTTGGAGGAAGTACTGTTAAAAAATTATTAATGCGATATCTAGTTAATGCTACTTTGATTAAAAGGGATAGGAATGACCCAAATAATGACCCAATTGATTCAATGGATAAAATGGTGAAGAAATCAAGATCTTTAATATTATACCCTGAAGGATCTAGAGGAACAGCTGGAGTAATGACAAATTTCAAAAAAGGTTTAGCTTATTTGATTCAAAGAAATCAAGATGTTAACGTAATACCTGTTTATTTAGAAAACATCTACAAAACATTACCAAAAGGAAAAAAGTTAATTCTACCATATAACTGTTCCATAAGATTTGGTGATCCTATTAAATTTGAATCTTATGAGTTAGAAGATATTTTAACTACTTCAGAGAAAGCTTTAAAAAAATTAATTATTTAGATGAAAAAGCCACTACCATCAAAAATTTGTCAAGTCTGTGAAAGACCATTTAATTGGAGAAAAAAGTGGGAAAAAGTTTGGGACGAAGTAAAATATTGTAGTAAAAGGTGTAGAGGAAATAAAAACAAATAATTTCTATGCAACCTTAAATTGCCAATCAAAACACAAGAGATCATTGCTAGCTTGTTCAGGCTTAGTACAATTTTCATTTTCAAAGTTAGAACAATTAGAACATGAGGAATCTTTAGAAATTGAATGTTTCAAAGTGTGGCTTTCACATACATTATAAATTCCAACATTTAAATTATGTTTACTACAAATAAAATTTGAAATTAGATTTTCACAATTTATACAAGTTGATACAGTTTTGATATTCATAATTAATTTTTCTCAAATTTAAATAAGATATAAGAATAAAGCAACTCTAAACTACTGATTTTTAGTAATTTATATTTAGAATAAATAAAAATTAGAAGATACTAGTATTAACGATTTATATAAAACCAAAATTTTAATAAAAAAAAGCCCACTTAAATAAGTGGGCTTTTAAAATAAAATTTGAATTGTAATTATCTAGTAAATCTTTTAATGATATTACCATTAGAGTAAATGTCTAAAACAATTTGATTTTTAACATCTCTACTAATTTTTTCACCCAAAATGTTGACTGAGTGTAAATATTTATTATTTAATTCATTGATTTCACTAACTAGTGTAGATGCAGGAAGTAACACAGCATCAATTACATGAACTACTCCGTTATCAGCAACAATATCTGCTACAATTACTTGAGCATTATCTATAAATACATCTCCATTTGAGTTAATGGTTACTGTTACATCTGTTCCTAACAAAGTAGTAACAATTTGATTGTTTGATAATGATCCAGACAATACATTAGCGCCTACTACATGATGCTTTAAAATATCTGTTAACTGTGGAAGATCATTTAATAATGCAGCAATTGTTCCAGCTGGTAATGCATTAAAAGCAGCATCTGTTGGAGCAAAAACTGTAAATGGTCCAGCACCTTTTAAAGTTCCATCCAAGCCACATGCATCTATTGCAGTCTTTAAGGTTGTATGTGAAGGGGATAAATCAATAATATCGTAGACAGTATTATTAGCTGGTGTAGTTGGAATTAATACAGCATCAATTACATGTACTACTCCATTATCTGCTACAATATCTGCTACTATTACCTGAGCGTTATCTATAAACACATCTCCATTTGTATTAATAGTTACTGTTACATCATCTCCAAGTAAAGTAGTTACTATTTGATTATTTGATAACATTCCTGACACTACACTATCTCCTACTACGTGATGTTTTAAAATATTTGTTAGAGTTGGTAAATCAGCAATTAGTTGTAGTATAGTTGCTTGTCCTAAAGCATTAAACGCAACATCTGTTGGAGCAAAAACAGTAAATGGTCCAGCTCCTTTTAGCGTTGTTGTTAGACCACAAGTATCAATAGCGAACTCAAGAATATTGTGATCTGTTGAATTTGCAACAATATCGTAAACACTGTTTGTTGAAGGTGGCGGCGGAAGTAATACTGCATCAATTACGTGTACTACTCCGTTATCTGCAACGATATCTGCTACTATTACCTGAGCATTATCTATAAACACATCTCCATTTGAATTAATAGTTACTGTAACATCTGTACCAAGTAA
>JGI24540J26637_10000141_pt1 | contig 27075 bp, 23 predicted proteins | sample NorSeaMetagenome_FD_26637 | JGI IMG/M metagenome (IMG submission 26637)
CGTGTCTTATTTGATATGGGCGGAGATCAAGGCGGACAGGTTTGGCTTGATGATGTGAGTGTGAAATAGTTACGCGTTAATCTGTAATAAAAAAGCCGGGTATTCCCCGGCTTTTTTATTGGTTCTCTATCACTAGAATAAATTTTTCAGTTTGCCATGGCTCATAAATTCTGCGCGTCACTATTTCCGCATTATTGAATGACTCAATACTTTTTTCGCAGAGAGACCAGAACGGTGGTCTTCCCGGATCTGCAATGATAATCCTCTGCACCCCAGAAGATAGCGCTACGTTAAAAAGATCTAACAATGAGACCACCATCTCATCCCAAAAGCAGATATCAGCGGCAACGATCAAATCAAAAGCCGATAATTCCGTTGCCGTGAGACTCTCAAAGCCACCACACTCAAAGCTAATNNCACACTGGTTAACGCGGGCTTGCAGTTGTAAAAACGGTTCAACACCAGCGTCTATATCCAGACCAGTAACGTTTGAGTTATACGTTTTAGCTAGAAATAGACTTGTTAGTCCCCAGCCACAACCAATATCTAGGACCTGTGATGCAGGCCCTGGCGGATAGCTGGCAAGGTAGTCCATGAGGACGAAGCTTGAACGCCAAACCTTGTTGCCATGGGCGCTGTGGCCAGATTGCTGTCGTTTTAATTTGCGCACCTTTGGATGGGTTGAACGCAGAGCGGAAATACCAAGATACTCTATAATATGCGATTGGGTTTTAGCCTCAGGCTCTAGTACTCGTTTTTTCATTGTTCCATTACCCAAAAAATGCGAAGTTTAACAGTAAACGTTAACTGCATTGAAGTATCAGATGCATCTTACATCCTGTAGTATTGTCACTTTGCGAAACGTTATACATCGAGAGATTCCTTCACTGCAGAGAGCGTTTACTAATATGCCTGAAACTCAGTTTCATCCCTTAGCGGCAAAATTTTATAGGAACACCGATGCACAGTTTTGGTTGCTTCAGTTAGTCGGCTGGTTTGGCCTGTCGCTGATTAGCTTTTTTAGTCTAACCGTTTGGTACGACCAACAAACTGAATTAAGTTATGTTGCTCACACNCTAGTGCAGTCTGCACTAGGTATCCTTGTATCGTGGCCTTTGCGACCCCTGGCTCACGCCGTTTGGGATGTNCCTTTTTGGCGTCGATTTAGTTTGATATTTCTTGGGTTATTTGTCTGTTCAGGAATATGGGCTCTCTTAAGGATTTGGACGTTTATGCTGATGACTGGCGAGCAGGGCTTGTGGCCAGATTTTGGAGGCTGGCTGTTCGGGTCAATACTCATTTTTGTTTCTTGGGCAGCTTTTTATCATGGCATAAAGTACTACCAGTTACTTCAATCTGAGCATGCAGTTTTACTGAGTGTTGCGGCTGACAATAAAGAGCAGCAACTCAAGCGCTCTAAAGCAGAAACATTTGCTCATGAAGCACAGTTAAAAATGCTGAGATATCAGCTAAACCCACATTTTTTATTCAATACGCTGAATGCTATTTCATCTTTAGTGCGGGGAAAAGATGAAGATAAGGCCAATTCAATGATTGTCCAGTTAAGTAGTTTTTTAAGATACTCCTTGGACAATGATCCAGTTCGCCGAGTGACATTAAAAGAGGAGGTAGAGGCACTCAAACTCTACCTAAATATTGAGAGGACACGATTTGGCGACCGATTAGCCCTAAATTTTGATATTGACCCAAAGGCTGAGGCAATTAGAATTCCGAGTCTTATTTTACAGCCGCTTGCTGAGAATGCTATCAAGTATGCAATAGCGCCAGCGGAAGAGGGCGGTACTATTACTATTAGGGCCGCACTTATTGATGGTTGTGTGGAGATTGAATTAGACGATACCGGCCCAGGGATGTCGCCTTTTCAGTATGACAGCGCGAGTGCCGGTATAGGTCTTCGAAATACGATTGATCGATTGCATGGCTTTTATGGGGATAGCTATACATTTAAAATTAATCAAAAAAACACTCAGGGTACTAGCGTTTTTATGAGGTTACCCCTAGAGAAAAAAGAGTCGNCTTTTGAAGACTTTATTTTTGATGGTTAGGAATATCATAAGGATTCTATAAAATGGCTAAGCTGAAAACCATTATTGTCGATGACGAGCCCTTGGCACTGAAATATCTGCATTCGGTACTTGCTGATTTTGATGATGTGGANGTTATTGCGGACTTTCGTAATGGCAGAGAGGCCGTGCAAGCGGTGTCAGAAATGAATCCAGAATTGATATTTCTGGATATTCAAATGCCAGGAATGAATGGTTTCGAGGTAATAAAAGCGCTGCAGTCAGATGTCATGCCGATGGTTATTTTTGTGACTGCATTTGATCAGTACGCGTTGGATGCCTTTGATCTGCATGCCGTTGATTATGTTCTTAAGCCTCTTGATCCTGATAGAGTTGCGCGCGCGGTACAGAGAGCGGTTGACCGACTAGAAGGCAATCAGGCTGAGACCCACAAGGCGCCGTTGATTGGTGCCATTGGCGCCATAGCTGAGAGAGCGGCCGTGACTCCAGCGATATCTGTAGTTGATGAACCAGCTTCAGATAGTATTAAAAACAAATTGCTTGTTCGTGATTCAGGCGTCGTAAAAGTTATACCATTTGATGATATTGACTGGGTCGATGCTGCTGGCGATTATATGTGCGTCCATGCATTGGGAGAAACGCATATTATAAGAATCACTCTCGGCGAGCTAATGGAAAAACTGGATGACAAGCTCTTTGTTCGCATCCATCGATCGACGATTGTTAATGTCCAGCGAGTATCAAGTATTACTCCNCTGCCAAAGGGCGGCAGTTTGTTGGAATTGTCGGGTGGTGAAACACTGAAAGTGAGCCGAAATTATCGAGAATCTATCCGTAACCTATTTAGTTAAAACCTTGTTATTGTCTGCCTTGATACCAGTGTGGACGAACAATTCAGTTAACCATAATCCCCTTTGTCGCAGGTTTGAAACATGCTGTCGCAAAACCTCTTCCAGTATAAAAGCAAGCGTGGAACTATTACTGGGGAGTGGTCCGTGTGACTGAAAGGCTCGTCGAGCCCGAGATTTGTGACACGCTACCGTAGAAATTTGAGCGTAGAAAAATCGTATAAACTTAGGAATGATATTAATGCCACAAATAATCAGCTTTTCCGGGACAACACTCATAAACGTCGCCTTCACTCGATCGTTGGTTGCTCTAATCGTTGTCATAACGTTTTGCGGGTCTCCGACAGTTTGGGCTGAGGCAGTCGCTAATCAGGATGTTGAAGCTCGAGTTGTGAGTATTTTAAAGACCATGACTTTGGAACAAAAAGTCGGTCAGATGGTTCAGGGTGAACTTAGGACGGTGAAACCCGCGGATCTAACAAAATATCACCTTGGCTCTATTCTTAATGGCGGCGGGTCGTTTCCTAACGAACAAAAAAATTCTACGATGAGCGACTGGTTGGAGCTGTCGGATCAATATTATTTGGCGTCCTTGGATAAATCTCAGGGTGGTGCAGGTATTCCGGTAGTTTGGGGGACTGATGCGGTTCATGGCCATAACAACGTCATAGGTGCGACACTGTTTCCTCATAATATTGGTCTCGGAGCGGCTAATGATCCTGAATTAATGAAAAAAATTGGTGAAATAACTGCTCGTGAAGTAGCGGTGACAGGAATTGATTGGATTTTTGCACCAACGGTTGCCGTGGTCAAAGACAATCGCTGGGGTAGAACTTATGAGGGCTATAGCAGTGAGATGCCTATTATCAAAGCCTATGCTGGAGAAATCGTAAGGGGTCTTCAGGGAGAGCCGGGCGAGTTACGCACAAACCAACAGCATGTGATTGCAACAGCAAAGCATTTTATTGGCGATGGAGCGACCTATCGAGGCATCGATCAGGGTGATACGAGAATGACGTTGGATGAGCTTCTGGAAGAGCATGGGGCTGGGTACTATGAGGCAATAGATGCTGATGTTCAGACCGTTATGGCTTCATTTAACAGCTGGAATGGATTGAAACTTCATGGGCATAAATTTCTCCTGACAGATGTATTGAAAGAGCAAATGGGATTTGATGGTTTCGTAATCAGCGATTGGAACGGTATCGGTCAGATCGAGGGTTGTACCAACAAAAGCTGTTATCAGGCCATCAATGCCGGTATTGATATGGTTATGGCTCCTCAAGATTGGAAAGCGTTTCTCAAGGACACCATAGCAAAGGTTAAGTCCGGTGCTATTCCAATGTCCCGAATCGATGATGCAGTCACGCGTATTTTACGGGTTAAGTTGCGAGCAGGGCTATTTGAAAAAGGGCTGCCGTCTTCGCGACAAGTGGCTGGTAATGGCGCATTGATGGGTGCTCAGGAGCATAGAGACGTCGCCAGAGATGCTGTCCGAAAATCGTTGGTACTGTTAAAAAACACCAAAAATATTTTGCCTCTCAAAGCCGATCAGCATGTACTTATTGCAGGTGATGGCGCCGATAATATCGGTAAGCAAAATGGTGGCTGGACAATTACATGGCAGGGGACTGGAAATAAAAATAGTGATTTCCCTGGGGCGAGCAGTATTTATGATGGATTGCATCAGGCGATCACTGATAATGGCGGATCTACCGAGCTGAATGCGGAGGGACAGTGGACAAAAAAACCTGACGTTGCGATCATGGTATTTGGAGAGGAGCCTTATGCTGAAGGACAGGGTGATATCAGTTCATTAATTTACCGGGATGGAATGACCTCAGATTTGGAGCTTATTCGATCTCTTAAGAATCAAGGTATACCCGTGGTTAGTATCTTTTTGACCGGACGACCACTTTGGATGAATGCCGAAATCAATAGCTCAGATGCCTTCGTGGTGGCCTGGCTTCCAGGCTCTGAAGGGGTAGGGGTTGCCGATGTGTTGGTTGCAGATGCAGAGAATAAAATACGCTATGACTTCACTGGTCGTCTGTCGTTCGACTGGCCGAACAAAGAAGTTAACACCTCAGATGTTGATCAAGCGGTTGATGATCTTTTGCTTAACTTAGGTCAGGGCCTAAGTTACGGCGAAGAGCCCATAGTGCCCGGATTACTCAGTGAAGCTAGTTCACGTGAGTCTAAAGCCGTTGCTAATATTATTTTTAGTGGAAGTAACTATAAGCCCTGGAATGCCTATGTGGGGGATGCTAGCGACTGGCATAAATTGGTATCAGGTTCAACCACGGCAACCCCTTATGGTGGACTTAGAGTTGCCACTGTCGATGGCATAGTGCAGGAAGATTCCATTATGTTGGATTGGAAGGGTGGCTATGAGAGTCAGTTTTATTGGCAGGCGCAAGCGCCAGCAGACCTGAGCGCCCTCGTTGCCAATCAGGGAGCCTTGATGATGACGTTCAAAGTTGACAAGCACCCAGAAGGTGTTGTCACGCAACGAATGGATTGTGGTTGGCCATGTTCGGGATCGATTGATATGACTGATTTTTTTAGCTCAGTCCCCGAGGGTCAGTGGTCTAACGTCGGTATAAGCTTAAGCTGTTTCGCTAAGGTAGGCGTGGATCTAAAGAAGGTCACCTCTCCTCTGGTGCTGGTTAGTCAAGAGGCGTTCACCTTAACGATTAATGATGCGCGGGTTGTTCCCAATGCACCTGAAAATTCACTGATCAACTGTGATAAATCCTAAGCGTTAAACAGTCAGATGATATCCGCCGTCTAACAGTATTGTTTCTCCTGTTACGACGGTGGACAGCGATATAAGATTGTAAATACAGTCGGCGACTTGATCGGCCGTCACGGCTAAGCCTAGCGGGGTAATATTTTCAATGTTTGCGAGTGCTCGATCGTAGGTTTCACTGCCAAGCCCGTTTCTCAGCCAATCACCCTGTATGAAGCCGGGACAGACCGCATTAACTCTTATCGGGCCAAGGTTACGCGCCATTGATTTAGTCATGGTATTGAGCGCGCCTTTAGAGGACGCGTAGGCGATACTGCTGCCAGTGCCTTTTATACCTGCGATTGATGACACATTAATCACGCAGGGGTTATTACTTTTTACTAAGTAGTGCCGGCAAGCTTTGACCATTTGAAATGGACCCACCACGTTGACTTTATAGATATGTAAAAAGTCTTCAGCATCTAATGCATCTAAGTCACCGTGATTAAAAGCAAACTTTGTGGTGCCAGCATTATTAATCAAGCAGTCGATACGGCCCCATTCCAAATAACACTGTTCTACGGTTTCAATGCATGCCTGGTTATCTGATACATCAGCTATAACTGACAGTGCCTCAACCCCAAGAGCTTTGCACTGTTTTACGACCAATTCAGCGTCTTTGAGCGAGTTTGTGCAGGTTATAGTAATGTTCCACCCCTTTGAGGCTAAAAGCAGTGCAGTGGCTTTTCCTACGCCTCTGCTACCACCGGTGACGATTGCCACGGGATTTGGAGATTTTGACATCAGGTTGGCCTTCTTCATTAAATAGAGACTTAGTGCTAAGCACCGCAATAGTGTGTTGGTCAGCCACAAAAATAAATAGTCTGACGTTGTTAATTTTGCTACTTTAAGTCTGCGCATCTCAACAGTCAATCGATCGTGCCTGAGGGTACAAAGGAAAGTTAATTATGAGTGATAAGAGTGTCTCTGGTATTTATATTGCCACCGCGGCCGGAGGTCCAATNTCNAGTCACGGTAGTGTTTCTATTAAAGCGGGTAAAGGTATTGAGGGAGATCGTTATTTCTCGCAGACGGGTAAAAACAGGTCGAGTTACAGAGGGCAACCAGATTTCGAAATCACGCTCATAGAGTCAGAAGTTATCAAGACTTTTAATAAAGAAACCGGTAANAAATTTCATGAGAGCGATTTTCGTCGAAATTTAGTGACCAAGGGCGTGAGGCTTAATGATCTTGAGGGCAAGGACTTTACTGTCAATGGTATTAAGATGTATGGCGTACGACTCTGTGAGCCCTGTGCAAGTCTGCAGCGGCGTTTAGCTGTCAGTATTTTGCCTGAGCTGATGGGCAAAGGAGGTCTTCGCGCACAGATCAAAAGTAATGGTATCGTCAGTCTTGGCGACCTTGTTTCTGATTAGGACCACGACCCTAAATTAAAGAATTCTATTGCCGTGGCGCTTGAGCTCTCCGCAAGCATGGTTACTGATTCTTCGCGATGCGCGGCGATACCCTCGATGACATAGGTTAGATTGGCCGGCTCATTGCAGCGATTTTTTGGTGGCTGAGGCATGTTTCGCGGCAGTAGATATGGGGCATCTGTCTCCACCATTAGCCTGTGNAAGGGTACGTTTTTGACAATGCTTTGTAAGTCGCTGCCTCGACGTTCGTCGCATATCCAGCCGGTTATGCCAATATATAGATCAAGATCTAGATAACTAAAAAGAGTCCTTTTATCTCCGGTAAAGCAGTGTATGACAGCTTTAGGTAAGCTGTTTTGATAAGACGTTAGTATCTCTAGCTGACGTTTTGACGCATCTCTTTCATGTAAAAATAAAGGTAGTTGGGAATTTTCTGCTAATTCGATCTGCGCCTCAAAGGCGCTTTCCTGCATTTTTTCAGGCGACAAATTCCGATTAAAATCAAGACCCGTCTCGCCAATAGCAACAATAGAGGGATGCTGAGCGAGGTGTGCAATAGCGTTGATAGCACTGTTATTGAAACTGCCTGCCTCATGGGGATGAATACCAGCAGTGGCATAGAGCATTCCGGGAAATTGGCCTTTATATTTCTCACAGAGTTCAATGCAGGCCTCGGTCTCTGTGACAGAGGTGCCAGTGAGGACAATTTTTTTTACATTCGATTGTTCAGCGCGGAGCAGTACATTTTCTATGTCCCCAGAGAATCTAGAGTTGGAGAGATTAACGCCGATATCTATTAGCATAGCCAAACACTTATTTCGTTATTGCGGCTATTCTAAAGTATTTTGCCATAACGTCCATCTGCGTATAACGTATTGTTGGCTACTACTCGGTAATTCGCACGGCTAAGACATCACAGCTGGCGCCATGCAACACGGAGTTACTGGTTGAGCCAAAAATAAGCGACAAACCATGTCTTCCGTGGCTGCCTACGACAATGAGCCCGATATTCTCACTAGAGGCCATAGCATGCATCTCTTGGGCTGGATGCCCTAAAATAACGTGCTGATCATCACTCTTAACATTTAGTTGTGCACCATAGGAGGCGAGCCGTTCGACAGCCTGCTCTTTTAGTTGTGCTTGCACATCAGACAGATCTACAGGAATATCACCGCCGTAGGTAAAGGCGAGCGGTTCGAGAATATGACAAACAGATATTTTGGTATCGGTATCGACAAACAGAAATTTTACTCGGTCTATGACCTGCTGAGACTCTGTTGATAGATCTAGCCCGACTAAAATATGGTTATACGATGACATAGTGGTGTACCCCTATGGATGTTTGCTAGTAGTATTCTACAGTTAGCGTTTTGAACGCAACTTTTATTTTCTGACTATAAAGAGTAATGGTAAATGACTTGGTTGGTAATTATTTTTGCCATTGCGATGGTGCTTTCGCCATTGATGTGGTTCAAACAGTCGCCTAGGCAAAAACGTATCAGTCAGTTGCGCAGTGCTGCTGCGAACTTAAATCTGCAGGTTTCATTGCATCAAAGACCTGAAGCTCGAGAATCTGAGGATGCCCTGAGTACAGTATGCTATAAGATCCGCTGTGGGCAAGAACCTTCTCACAGTGACTGGGTGCTTCATCGGTTTAGTCAACGTGGGTGGACTTCTGATTGGGAAGGCTGGCAATGGTTTAATAAGCAAGCTGATGGTAGCTGGTGCGATTTAGTTGAGGATATTGTCAAGGATATGCCCGACGGAGTTAGTGCAATCATTATGCAATCAAACAGTGTTGGTATGATTTGGGATGAGCGAGGGGATGAGGAGCAACTTGGTCAGATTGCAAAAAAATTAGTGCAATTAAAGCAGCATGCTGAAAATAAATGTTGACCGCAGGGGCTTGTAGCAAGTTACTATGCGAACTTATAGGGTCATTTGATCGTTAATTAAACGTAGTATTGAGTATCTGAGTTAAAAATTGATGCCACAATAAGGAAAACTACCCCTCATGGGCAAATCGTTAGTCATCGTAGAATCACCGGCCAAGGCAAAGACGATCAATCGCTATTTGGGAGACGACTTTATCGTTAAATCTTCCGTTGGCCACATTCGGGACTTACCCACTGGCGCCAATAGAACGCCCAGCGACCCCAAAGACCGGGCCAAGCAGGCTGCCCTGACGCGAAAAATGTCACCGGAACAAAAAATTATTCACCGTGAGAAAAAAGCGAAATCTCAGTTAATTAATAGTATGGGTATTGACCCAGAAAATAATTGGAAAGCCGAGTACGCGACTCTGCCGGGAAAAGAGAAGGTGGTTGCTGAGCTAAAAAAGTTAGCTAAAAATGCAGATACTGTTTATCTCGCGACGGATATGGACAGAGAGGGGGAAGCCATTGCTTGGCACCTTACTCAGGTGATTGGAGGTGATGACAGCCGTTATAAGCGAGTTGTCTTTAACGAAATTACTAAGAAGTCCATTCGCAGTGCTTTTGAAGCACCAGGGACGCTCAATACCCATCGTGTTGATGCGCAGCAGGCAAGACGTTTCCTCGATCGTGTTGTCGGCTTTATGGTGTCACCGTTGCTGTGGGAAAAGGTTGGCAGAGGATTGTCTGCCGGCAGAGTTCAATCCGTGGCGCTAAAAATGATTGTCGAGCGCGAGCGTCAAATTCGTGCATTTATTCCCGAGGAATATTGGACTGTTCAGGCTGATCTGGAAAATAAAGTTGATGACCCCCAAGATAACGTAAAAATCCGCTTTGACGTTAAACGTCATCAGGGAACGGCGTTTAGGCCAGTCAATAAAGATCAGGCCGACACTGCGCTGGCATCCCTTAGAGTAGCTGAATATTCTGTTTTTAAGCGTGAGGACAAACCCACCAAGTCTAAACCCTCGGCGCCTTTTATTACCTCGACCTTACAGCAAGCGGCGAGTACGCGATTAGGGTTTGGTGTTAAGAGAACCATGATGATGGCTCAGCGGTTGTATGAGGGCGGCTATATTACCTATATGCGAACCGACTCCACCAACTTGAGTGCTGATGCTGTCGCTGCCTGTCGAGAATACATTCAGTTACGCCATGGTGATAAATACCTTCCGGACACAGCAATTATTTATAGCAGCAAATCCGGTGCTCAGGATGCTCACGAAGCTATTAGACCTTCTAACGTAGATATTGCGCCTGGCAATTTGAGCGATATGGAGGTCGATGCAGTTAGACTTTATCAGCTGATCTGGCAACAATTTCTAGCCTGCCAGATGACCAATGCAGAGTTTACCTCAACCACCATAACTGTCGAGGCTGGCGATTACGAGCTCACAGCCAAGGGCCGCGTAACGCGCTTTGATGGTTATTTGGCAGTGATGCCTCTGAATCGCAAAGGTGATGACGATATTGAGTTACCTGATCTTGAGAAAAATGATCTTATGACCATGTTGACGCTAATCCCGCAACAACATTTTACCAAGCCAGTAGCGCGTTTTTCAGAAGCGGCATTGGTCAAGGAGTTAGAGAAGCGGGGCATAGGAAGACCGTCCACCTATGCCTCGATTATTTCTACGATTCAAGACCGCGGATATGTGAAGATCGAAAACAGACGTATTTTTGCTGAAAAAATTGGTGACATCGTTACTGATCGTCTGTCAGAGAGCTTTACTGATCTCATGGATTACAGTTTTACAGCTACCATGGAAGAGCGGCTTGATGAGGTTGCGGCGGGCGCTTTGGACTGGAAGAATCTACTCAACGATTTTTATAAGGGGTTCAGCGAGCAAGTTCGATCTGCTAAAGAGCCTGATCAGGGAATGCGCCCGAATACCCCATCACAAACTGATATTGCGTGCGGTCTGTGTCAACGTCCAATGATGATAAGAACTGCCGGTACTGGGGTTTTCTTGGGTTGCTCAGGGTATGCCTTACCGCCTAAGGAGCGCTGTAAACATACGATCAACCTCACCGAGGGTGACGAGGCTGTCAACATTGATGAAGATGACGAAGCTGAATCAAAGTCGTTGTTGCACAAGCATCGCTGCAGTCTTTGCAATACGTCGATGGATAGCTATCTGCTTGACGAGACTCGAAAACTGCATGTCTGCGGTAACAACCCCGACTGTATCGGCCATGAGATTGAAATTGGTCAATATGTGATTAAGGGTTATGAAGGACCGATAATTGACTGCGATAAATGTCATAGTGAAATGCAGCTAAAAACCGGTCGATTTGGAAAGTACTTTGGTTGTACTGGGCAAACGAGTTCTGGAGAACCTTGTAAAAACACCCGAAAATTACTTCGCAATGGTGAAGCAGCTCCACCGAAAGTAGATCCTATACCGATGCCTGAATTGCGTTGTGTTAAGGTCGAAGACCACTACGTACTGCGTGATGGCGCATCAGGTATCTTTTTAGCCGCCAGCCAGTTTCCACGCCACAGAGAGACCCGTGCGCCAACGGTGAATGAATTATTGCCCTACAAAAGCCAAATTGACCCGAAATATCAGTTTTTATTGACGGCACCTGCATCAGATCCAGATGGTAATGAAACGGTGATTCGCTACAGCAGAAAAACCAAAGAGCAGTACGTGCGCAGTGAAAATGATGGCAAGCCGACTGGTTGGAGTGCATTTTACAATCGCGACAAATGGGTGGCAGAAGAGAAGGGTGCAAAATAGCGTTCAGTGTCATCGAGCTCTGGTGTTGAATAGGGCATTTTTCGCTCTAATAAAAAGTCAGATAATGCGGTGCTATACTACGAAAATATTAGAAGGAAAATATACATGGCCGTTACGGAATATGAGCTTGTCGTGTTAGACGACGGTGAAGTCGCCTTGCAGCGAGCTGGATCAGATGAGCCTCTGGTTCGTATTAGCTTTTCATCCTCTGTTATGGAGTATCTTGATGGTAAGCATGTCGACGTCGCTAAAAGTATGATGGACGCAGGTATTCAGACGGTGTTCGAGATTAATGATGATAGAGCGCCTGCAGTCCCTGATGATGAAGGTAAGCACCAAACGCTCCATTAATAGTTCTTATATAGATACTCTAACGACACCAACGGCCAGTCCTTCGATAGCGAAGTCTTGAGCTCTCAAATCAACCAAAATCGGCGAGTAGTCTCTATTCTCAGGTAGCAGGTGTATTTCATGCTTACTTTTAGTTCTTTTAAGTCGTTTTACGGTGACTTCACCATCCACTCTAGCCACCACAATTTGTTGATTATCCGCCGTTGGTTGTTGATGCACCGCCAGTAGGTCGCCGTCCATAATGCCGACGTTTACCATACTCTGACCCTGCACCCGCAAAAAGTAATCGGCACTGGGATGGAAAGTACTCGAGGGCACCTCTTGATAATCCTCAATATTTTGCTCAGCCAAGATCGGTTCTCCAGCGGCCACTCGCCCGATAATTGGGATACCCATATACTGATCAACTATGCGGATGCCTCTGGAAGCGCCGGGTATCATTTCAATAACCCCTTTTCGCGCCAGGGCTCGAAGATGATCTTCGGCGGCGTTTGGTGATTTGAAGCCAAGTCTTTGAGCGATCTCCGCTCGGGTTGGCGGATAACCTGTTTCATCGAGATTATCTCGAATCAGATCAAATATTTGTTGCTGTCGGGCTGTGAGTCTTTCCATGGTGTATCTCCGCAGTCGTTTTAACTGTGATTATATACAGTATTAGCAAATTGGCAAGTGCTCGTAATTATGGGGTCTGAACAGCATTGTCATCGTGGTATATTTTTTTATAGGCTGCGGTGGTGCTTCGAGTTACCATTACCGCGTGATCGGTAAATAAGGGGGTGTGCAAAGTAACGCAACCCAATGTTGATCGGTGTCATTGACTCATGGGAGTTCATGTTTGAAAAATCGTGCTAGCAGTTTATATGGGCGTCTAATGTTGGACGTGGATGGTCTTGTACTCTCTTCGGATGACCGACAATTATTGGCAAATCCGCAGGTGGGTGGCGTTATATTATTTGCTAGAAACATTTTAAGTCGTGAGCAGGTCTGTACTCTGGTGGCGGAGATAAGAAGCTGTTCGAAGAATATTTTGATAGCGGTAGATCAGGAAGGCGGACGAGTACAGCGTTTTAGCCATGGTTTTACCAAGATACCGTCGATGCAGCAAGTGGGAGACCTTGTGGAGAGTGCCGGTAGCGAGGGTGTTGCTCTGAGTCGAGAGCTTGGCTGGCTAATGGCCTCCGAGGTATTGGCTTGTGGGCTGGACATTAGCTTTGCACCAGTTCTGGATGTTGATCGTGATACCAGCTCTATTATCGGCGACCGCGCTTTTTCTGATCAACCCAAAAAGGTGATAACCGCTGCTGCGGCGTTTATTGAGGGTATGCAAGATGCCGGCATGGCCAGCACAGGTAAGCATTTCCCGGGTCATGGTGGGGTTATTGCCGACAGCCATTTAGAGGCTCCAGTCGATAACCGAAGCTGGGATCAGCTTAAACGTCATGATTTAATGCCTTTTCAGTCTCTTGCGAAGACCTTGTCCGGCATTATGCCAGCACATATTACTTTTCCTTCGATTGATCCAGATTCTGTGGGTTTCTCTGTATTTTGGTTAAAAGAGGTATTGAGGGAACAGCTTGGGTTTAGCGGCGTTATCTTTAGCGATGATCTCAGTATGAAGGCGGCTGATATTGTTGGTAGTTATGTGGATAAGGCGAAAGCTGCGCTTGCCGCCGGTTGCGATATGATTTTGGTCTGCAATGATCGAAAGGGTGCGAGGGAGGTATTATCCTACATGGAGTATCAACAGATACCGATGTCCGCTCTCATTGAATCTATGAGACCTAACAAGTCAGTGAACTGGGCCGAGCTTGAACGATCGCCGCGCCGGAAAGTAGTGATAGAGAAACTCGCAAGCGTCGCTTAGTTGATTTACGATAGTCTGGATGCGGGATAAATATAATTAACAAGAGCTGGGATAGTTCCATGAATAATTTTCAAAATTGGTTAGTGAGTCTGGCTGGCGAAAAATTTGTTTGGATCGTCGAGTTATTTTTAATCGTTCTAGTGGTTCTGAGTCTGGGCTATATTCTCAACCGCATGATTGATCGGTTAGAGAAACGTACGGCCCAAACCAAAACTGTTTGGGATGATGCCTTAGTGGAAGCCTCCAGAAAACCATTGGTTTGGTTGGTGTGGATACTCGGTATTAACTTTGCTGCCGCGGTCGCCGCAGAGAAAATGAATTCACCAATACAAGTGTTGATTGATCCGATAAACCGCGTGGCGGTTATTTTTCTTGGCGCCCTATTTTTAAATAACTTTATTAAACGCGCAGAGCACAATTTAATTAGTCCTGAGTTTATTTCTGATCCAGTTGACCCCACTACAGTAAAGGCAGTGGCCAAGCTGTTAAGAGCCTCAGTCATTATTACTGCACTGCTGATCGCCATGCAGTTATTTGGCTACAGTATTTCCGGATTGTTAGCTTTCGGTGGTATTGGAGGTATTGCTGTAGGCTTTGCGGCGAAAGATCTATTGGCCAACTTTTTTGGCGGGCTGATGATTTATCTAGATCGGCCGTTCTCAGTGGGCGATTGGGTTAGATCCCCAGATAAAGAAATTGAAGGAACGGTAGAGGATGTAGGTTGGCGACTGACACGAATTCGCACCTTTGATAAGCGACCTTTGTATATACCCAATGCAGTGTTTGCGAACATTTCGGTTGAGAACCCCTCGCGCATGACCAATCGTCGTATTTACGAAACTATTGGTGTTCGCTATTCAGATTTGGGGGTGATGTCGACCATCATTGATCAGGTCACCGAAATGCTGATGCAGCATGAGGATATTGATAGCCAGCAGACTATGATTGTGAACTTTAACCAATTCTCGTCTAGCTCTCTGGACTTCTTTATCTACACCTTTACAAAAACCACTCGCTGGGTGGAATTTCACCAAATCAAACAGGATGTGTTACTGCAAGTAGCGGCTGTGATCGAAGCTAATGGCGCTGAAATTGCCTTCCCAACATCAACGGTTCATTTGGAAACGCCACCTGAAGAATTGCAGTTAAAAGGTAAGTAATCAGTGAATAAGTACTTTTCCGTTATCCTGCTTGCCAGTCTTAGCCTGTTTGGTTGTACAGGTTCGCCTCAGGGTGTCTATCCAGTAACCAACTTTCAATTGCCCGCCTATCTGGGAAAATGGTACGAGATAGCGCGCTTGGACCATTCATTTGAGCGCGGTATGAGTTCGGTTACCGCCACCTATTCGATGCGTGATGACGGCGGCCTAGAGGTTTTAAACAAAGGCTTCAAGGAAGACGCTCAAGAGTGGAGTGAAGCCGAGGGCAAAGCGTATTTTGTTGAGTCACCGGATGTAGGCCATCTCAAGGTATCATTCTTCGGACCGTTCTATGGGTCTTATATTGTTTTTGAGTTGGATGCCGTCGATTACCAGTATGCCTTTATTTCAGGGATGAACACCGATTATCTGTGGTTACTCGCGCGCACGCCGACGGTCAGTGATGATCTTGTCGAGCACTTTATACAAAGTGCTTCAGCGTTAGGGTTTGATACTGAGCAGTTGATTTTTGTTGATCAACGGCAATCGTAATAAGACTGTACTGCGATGTAATGTTTACTCGACGACCAAACTGGGGTCTGCTACCGCCGCCGACTCCAGATTGATAGGCTGCGGTTCATAGCGTTTAATCGTCAGCATAATGCCCAATTCAGGGTGATCTAAATAGTAGACCTTCTCTTCTTCAATACGCTTAGACTGTGTTATTGGCCAAACTGAAGAAATGGCATACGTTTTATCCTCGATTGGTGCCTCATTAAGATGCTCAAAATTGGGGTCAAATTGCTCTAAAACATAGTTATCACCCTCTATAGCTGACATCTGAAACATATCAGCCGCGCTCGCTGTCAGGGCTGTCACATCGGTATCTAGCACGTCACTGCCAATCGTCCCCAGAGCTACTTTTAAACTCTCCTCGGAGTCTTCAATAGTGTTTGGCTGAGTATTAGGAATGTCGGTAGTATTAAGATTGGCATTTTCAACAGTCAGTAAGTCGGCCTCTAAACTAACGATGTTATCCGTAGTAACTGGCGGTTCACTAGTCTCTTGTTTCAAAACAATTCGCCAAGACTGCACAGGCTCGCTGGGAGAGCTAAATGTTGGCGTATCAGGCAATTCTATGAGATTACTGTTGTCAGTGGGCGCCTGATCAGCGAAGTTAAGACGCCAAAGATTTGTTTCAAAATGTAAAAAGCGTGCCTTATAAAACCTGATCCCGCCTTCAACCTCAGCGCGATCATCAATCTTTTTGCCACTGTTGATCATTACCCAGGGGTCACGGCCATTCTCATCGGCAACAAAACGCCAGGCTTCATGGAAGATGACATTATAGTTTCTTCGATCCAGCACTCGCGCGCTGTCATTGAGGTCACGTGTTCTGAACGGCAAGAGCTCAAAAGGTTGCTCATATTCAGGTAAAAAAGGCTCTAGTGTAGGAATGATAGTGTCCAGTGCTGCTGAAACGCTGTCGAGAAATGACCCCATATTACTATCAGACATTACTGGGTCAGTAGCGGGATCTTCCATTTCAATCGTAGGAATGACGCTGGCAAACGGAAAGGGATCCTCCACAGGCAAGTCATGAGGATCAGGCAGCAGAGCGCCTTCAATAGCTCTTGATTTTTGCTCTGCTAGCGCTTCGGTATCGATTAGTTTCAATAGGCTGTCGGGAAAGTTTAACTGATAATCTGCTGGTGGCAGTTCTCCAGAGGCACTGGCGTCCTGCGTAAACAGAATGACCTCCACCTGATACCAGTTGTCAGGCGGCACTATCAAAGTTTCATTATTAACATCCTGAGACGAGGCAATACCCGACAGCAATAACAGTGCGAGAATCGTAGTCGCGGGTAACCGACGTTTTACGCTGTGCTGTCCATCATCATAGTAGGTCATTATTAGTCCGGTTAATGTTAAAAGTCTAGAGATCCATTGACTGGTTAAGTTAAGCTGCAGGCAACAGTCTATCGAGAATGTTATTCACCGATTCAAATCGTTGCTTGGCATCATCCATAGGCATAGTGAAACTCAGTTGATCATTGCTTTGCAAGCGGAAAGTGTCTGGTTCTTTTTGGACCATTTTAATAATCGTAATCGGTTCTACCTGGGTCGTCGAGGTAAATTGCAGTCGACCACCATTGGGACCCGCTTCTATTTTCTTTAGGCCCAGTTTCTCGCCTTTCTGTTTGAGCTCAGCAAGCTGGAAAAGTACTTTTGCCGGCTCTGGCAGTAAGCCAAATCGATCAATCATTTCTACCTGTAATTCATGAAGATCAGGCGGCGTTTTACAATCCGATAATCGTTTGTATATCGTCAGACGCATATTAACATCAGGTAGATAGTCATCTGGGATCAGTGCGGGGAGATGCATGATAACTTCAATGCCCTGATCCAGAGCTGCATCAAAGTCAAGTTTAGTGCCATTGCGAACGGCCGCGACGGCCCGGTCGAGCATCTCCAAGTACAGCGTAAATCCGATCGCTTGTATATGACCGCTTTGCTCCTCTCCCAAGAGTTCACCTGCGCCTCGTATTTCCATATCGTTGGTCGCTAAGGTAAAGCCAGAACCCAGCTGGTCTGCCGCGGATATAGCCTGTAATCGCTTAGTCGCATCGGTGGTAATTTTTTTATCTTGAGGCAGCATTAGATAAGCATAAGCCTGATGATGAGACCGACCGACACGCCCGCGAAGTTGGTGCAGTTGAGCTAACCCAAATTTGTCTGCTCGATCAATTAGAATCGTATTCGCACTCGGTATATCGATGCCGGTCTCAATAATAGTGGTGCACACCAGTACATTAAAACGTTGATGGTAAAAATCAGACATTACCTGCTCAAGTTTGCGCTCACGCATCTGTCCGTGGGCAATATTGATTCTTGCTTCTGGTACTAGAATTGCAATTTCATCAGCGACTCGCTGAATACTCTTAACATCATTGTGTAAATAGTACACTTGCCCGCCACGCAGAATCTCGCGAAGAATAGCTTCCCTTGTCAGTCGGGACTCTACTTTACGAACAAAGGTTTTGACCGAAAGACGCTTGGCGGGAGGCGTGGCTATAATCGAAAGATCTCGAATGCTGTGCATAGACATGTTGAGCGTGCGTGGAATCGGGGTTGCCGTCATCGTTAAAATATCAACCTGACTACGCAGTGATTTGATCTTTTCTTTCTGTCGGACGCCAAAGCGATGTTCTTCATCGATAATCATCAGGCCAAGTTCCTTGAAATCAACCTTGGCATGTAGCAATTTATGGGTGCTGATTAAGATGTCTACTTTCCCAGCTTCGACATCCTCAATGACTTGAATTTGTTCTTTGCCGGTCTTAAAACGAGATAGTTCGCCGACGGTCACCGGCCAATTCGAGAAGCGATCGCGGAAATTTTCTAAATGCTGATGAGCAAGCAGGGTAGTGGGGACTAAAATAATCACCTGCTTACCACTGCTCACGGCAGTGAATGCTGCTCGCATAGCAACCTCGGTTTTACCAAAACCTACATCGCCACAGACCAACCTATCCATAGGCTGTGGGCTGAGCAGATCGCGCCGCACGGCATCAATGGCCTCCTGCTGATCAGCCGTTTCTTCAAACGGAAAGTCTTGGCTAAAGGATAAATAATCTTGTTCATTAGCCTGGCAGGCAAAACCTTGGCGAGAGGCGCGCCGAGAATAGATATCTAGTAACTCAACCGCTGTATCACGCACCTGTTTGGCAGCTTTTTGTTTGGCTTTTTCCCAGCGGTCACTGCCTAAGTGGTTTAGCGGAGCCGACACTTGGTCTCCGCCGCCAAAACGACTGATTAGATGCAGCGATGCTACAGGAACATAGAGTTTGGCATCATTGGCATAGCTGAGCATCAAAAATTCTTGTATTGACTTATCAACCGCTAAGGTAATTAATCCTCGGTAGCGGCCGACTCCATGTTCAATGTGCACTACTGGGGCATTAATTTTTAATTCCGCGAGACTTTTGAAAACATAGTCAGGTGACTCTGAGGCTCTCGATCGCCGCCGCCGTTGCATGACTTGCTGACCAAATAGCTCACCTTCAGTGATAAGACAAACATTAATCGCAGGCGCATAGAGACCATGATCTAGAGCGTAGGTCGTTATGCAGTATTGGTCTGTTGAACTCAGAAACTCGTCCCAGTCGCTGACTTCTATCGGGTTGATCTTAATAGTTTTCAGAAGATCAGTTAACACCTCGCGCCGACCTGAGGACTCAGCACAAAACAGAATACGCAGAGACTCATCATGACTCGAATCGTCCCGCAAAAATGCCTCTAACTTGATCAGTGGGTTGGTTTGCTTAGCATTTACCGAGATATCTGGGACAGAACATATGCTATGCCTATTCTTCGCATTTACTAATACTGCCTCTTGACTCTGCAAAATAGTACGGGGGAGTTTTTTAATTTCTTGGAAAGCCTGTTCCACCGGCAAAAACAATTGATTGGGCTTCAGAATAGGTCGCTCTGGATCAACGCTATACTCATCGTAACGGTAATTAATATCCGACCAAAACTGTTCTGCTGCGACATCGATACCCGCGTCGGTAAATAACAACAAATTACTCGGCAGATAGTCAAATAGAGTAGCCGTCTGCTCAAAAAACAGGCTTAGGTAATATTCAATACCTTGGGGAGCGATACCCTCTTTTATGTCTCGGTAAACTGGGCATTTAGTTGGATCATGATCGAAGGTTTCATGCCAATTATTTAAGAATTGATTCGTCGCCTCCTTATCCATCGGAAATTCTCGCGCTGGAAGAAGCTCTATTTGCTCGATATTTTCTAGAGTGCGCTGAGATTCGGCATCAAACAGTCGAAGTGATTCAATATCATCATCCATCAGATCCATACGAAAAGGTGTTTTAACCCCCATAGGAAAAATATCAATAATCGATCCTCGGAAGGCAAATTCGCCGTGCTCAAAAACCGTTTCTACTCGCTTATAGCCGGCGCGGCTTAACTGATCCTGCAGTTTTTTTCGATCGAGCTCATCCCCAATTGCATAGCTAAAAGTCCGCGAAGAAACAAAATCGATAGGCGCGGTCCGATGCATTAGGGTGGTCATTGGTACTATTAAAATACCCTGGTCTGTCGTGGGTAGCTTGGCAAGGGTTTGCAGGCGTGCTGAGATAATATCTTGGTGTGGCGAGAACATGTCATAGGGCAGTGTTTCCCAGTCTGGGAATACCAGCACAGGTAAGTCTTTTTGGTTAGCAAAAAACTTTATTGCTCGGCTTTGCAGTGCGGCTTGCTGCGCAGATTCTGTGACAAATACAGTCAGTCCTTGGTGTTTGAGTGCCGCCTCGGCGACGGCCAGCGATCGTCCGGCTGAATCTAAGTCAGGCCAACGCAGTTTGTCTCCGGGTTTTAAAGCAGGATCTTGATGAAAAATGGTCATAGTATTCGTTAGTGTCTCTTTTGATCCTGTTTAAGCCAACATATTCTACTGCTCAACACGTATTAGTTATAGAAATAATCTTTATTGCTGTTGTTTACGGTCGGTTTAGTTGCCTGTATCCCTTTGTTGCACGATAATAGCGTCTAATTCGAAAACTGACTTAAAGGAATAAAGACGTGGATGAGCAACAAAGACCCTTGCCCGATGATTTTTTCACAGACTGGAAAGATCGAGAGGCTCTAGCTGAAGGGATGATCCCGATAATCGGGAAGTTGTACCGCCAAAGTAATATTTCAACCTACATGTATGGCAACAGCATGGTCAACAAGTCGGTTACCGATATCATGCAGGAGCATCGGTTTGTGCGTCAGGTTGAGCACAATGAAATTTCAGAATTTGATACATTTCCAATGCTAGAGGGTATTACTAAGCTGCAGCTTGGTCCGGCACACATTGATTTGGGCAAGATGGTTGTCAAATTCCAAAACAGCGACGCCAACGGGCGATCTCTGGAGGACTTTTTAGCTGATGAGTTGAGTGACATTATAGGGTCTGAGATCAAACCGCTTCCTGAGCCTCAAGACGTAGTACTCTATGGTTTTGGTCGCATCGGCAGACTAATTGCCCGAATCTTAGTAGACAAAGCCGGTGGTGGAGATGTGTTACGTCTGCGTGCCATTGTTATTCGAAAAGGCAAAGTGAATCATGATTTGGAAAAGCGCGCAGCCCTGTTGCGCAGAGATTCAGTGCACGGTCCATTTAAAGGCACAATCAGAGTCTTAGAAGACCAGAATACCTTAGTGGTAAACGGTAACCCCATCAAGATTATCTATGCCAATTCGCCCGCGGAAGTCGATTACACCCAGTACGGCATCTCGAATGCGTTAGTTGTCGACAACACTGGCGTTTGGAAAGATACCGAGGGTCTTAGTGGCCATCTCAGACCTGGAGCGGCGAAAGTTTTGCTAACGGCACCTGCAGGTGACGATATTCCCAATATTGTTTATGGCGTTAATCATGATCAAATTACAGAAGACCGCCAGATAATCTCTGCAGCGTCTTGTACGACCAATGCGATTGTGCCTGTTCTCAAATGTCTGCTCGATGAATTTGGTATTAATAGCGGTCATGTAGAGACAGTGCATGCCTATACAAACGATCAAAATTTAATTGATAACTATCACAAGGGTGGTCGCCGCGGTCGCAGTGCAGCATTAAACATGGTACTCACATCGACCGGAGCAGCCAAAGCCGTATCAAAAGTTATTCCTGAGTTGAAAGGTAAGTTAACAGGCAACGCAATACGAGTGCCGACGCCCAACGTGTCTATGGCGATTTTGAACCTGCAGTTAGGCAGAGACACCACGGTTGAAGAGCTCAATGAGTTTTTACGTCAAAAAGCATTGCATTCGAGTATGCAGCAACAGATTGGGTTTACAGCGTCTACTGAAGCGGTTTCAACTGATTTTGTTGGGTCGAGACAGGCCTGTGTGCTAGACGCCCAGGCGACGATTGTTGATCGCAATAGCTGCGTTCTTTATTGCTGGTACGATAATGAATTTGGTTACAGCTGTCAGGTAGTTAGATGTCTTGAAAAATTTGCTGGTGTGGTGTGGCCGAGTTATCCCAAAAAAACCTAGTCTGGATTGCAAGCGCTAGCGTAAAAAAGCTCAGGAGACTGGGCTTTTTTTTTGTAAAAATGTAAGTGTTCTAGAAAGATATGCAGCGCGGATACAAAAACCACGATTTTCTTCATGGTTTGGGAGTTTTGAGGCTTTAACTGCTGGTATCGAGGCCGCTAGACCCTTATAATCTCGCGCATCAAAATCTTGCTCAAAAAAACAAAACAAGCCGACTCAAAACTCGTCAGGCTTGAGAAGAACAGCGGTTGAAAACCTAAGGCGCCGATTGAGATTGGCGGCCTTTTAATTGGACTCATTAGCCTTTAAACAGCGTGAAAATTGGTAACCTCTATGATTAAAGTTCGTCGCGGTTTGGATCTCCCTATAGCGGGTACCCCAGAGCAGGTGATTTACGAAGGCCCAGCGATTAGTCAGGTAGCGCTGATTGGCTCAGACTACCACGGAATGAAACCAACCATGGCCGTTCGAGAAGGGGACTTGGTTAAGCTTGGCCAGTTACTTTTCACCGACAAAAAAAATACGTCTGCAAAGTTCACTGCACCTGCGGCAGGTAAAGTGGTCGCCATTAATCGTGGAGAGCGGCGAGCATTTCAGTCTTTAGTTATCGATATTGATGGCGAAGAGAAAGAGACTTTTTCTGTTTTTGCTTCAGACTCGTTATTGGATTTAGACCGAAACGTCGTCATCGACACCTTAGTTAACTCCGGGCATTGGGTCGCATTGAGAACCCGTCCATTCTCAAAAGTACCCACTGCAGACTCCATCGCCAGTTCAATTTTTGTAACAGCAATGGATACCAATCCACTTGCGACTGATCCCACTGTGGTTATAGCTGATCGAGCTGATGACTTCGCTAGCGGACTCAAGGTTTTAACGTGCTTAACTGAAGGTCCAGTGAATGTGTGTGCGGCGCCCAATGTGTCAATACCGGGCAATGAGATTCAGGGGGTGCGGGAGATCAATTTTAGTGGCCCACATCCTGCCGGTTTGGCCGGAACCCATATTCATCTTGTTGACCCCGTCAGCGCCGCCAAAACAGTCTGGTCTATTGGGTATCAGGATGTTATCGCCATTGGGCATCTTTTCACTACCGGCAATATCGATACTCGCCGGGTAATTTCTCTGGCCGGACCTCAGGTGACTCAACCTAGGTTACTGTCAACGCGTCTCGGCGCAAATGTGAATCAATTAGTGATCGGTGAATTAATCAACGATGAGAATCGCGTGATATCAGGTTCTGTGTTATCTGGACGCAAAGCTGCGTCAGTATTTGCCTTTTTAGGACGTTACCACAATCAGCTCTCAGTGATACGAGAGGGTCGTGAGCGACAGCCACTTCACTATCTCCGTCTTGGGTTCGACAAGCATTCTGCGCTTCCCGCATTTATCTCATCGTTCTCCAAAAAGCTATTTAATATGACTACCAGTACCAATGGTAGTGAGCGCGCAATGGTTCCAGTGGGTGGTTATGAGAGAGTTACCGCGTTGGATATTTTGCCCATTCAATTGTTGCGATCGCTGATTGTGAGCGATACCCAGATGGCTCAAAGTTTGGGGTGTCTTGAGCTTGATGAGGACGATGTCGGCCTCTATACCTACGTCTGCGTAGGGAAGCATGAATACGGTCGCATACTGCGCGACAATCTGACCAAAATAGAGAAGGAGGGTTAAGTCGGTGTTGCGTAAGCTTTTTGACAAATATGAGCCACATTTCCATGAAGGTGGAAAGTGGGAGAAATTCTATGCCTTATTTGAAGCGGTAGACACAGCGCTTTTTAAGCCCTCAGATATCACTAGAAATAGTTCGCATGTGCGAGACAATATTGATCTCAAACGCGTGATGATCACCGTTTGGGCAGCTACCTTCCCAGCCATGTTCTTTGGCATGTGGAATGTAGGTTTTCAAGCGAACACCATCATGGCCGAGTTGGGCATGGTTTCTCAAGAGGGGCTTCGTGGAATTTTCATCAGCTTGCTGGCCGGCTATGATGCCACTAGCATCTGGGACAATGTGGTCCATGGCGCAGCGTATTTCTTACCGATTTATGCAACCACTTTTATTGTGGGCATTTTTTGGGAAGTGTTGTTTGCCAGTGTACGTGGTCATGAAGTCAATGAAGGTGCTTTTGTTACCACTATCCTCTTTGCCCTCTGCTGTCCGCCTGATCTGCCACTGTGGATGGTGGCGTTCGGTATTAGCTTTGGTATTGTTATCGGTAAAGAAGTATTTGGCGGCACTGGCAAGAACTTCCTCAATCCAGCACTAACTGGGCGTGCGTTTTTATACTTCGCCTATCCGGCCTATATGAGTGGCGATACCGTTTGGACAGCGGTTGATGGCTATACCGGTGCCACTATGCTGTCGGTTGCTGCCACAGAAGGCGTCGCGGTGATGGAGCAAGGCGCAACGTGGGTGCAGTCGTTTATAGGCACTATTCATGGTTCCATCGGAGAAACCTCGACCCTGGCCATACTCATGGGTGGGGCGCTGTTATTAGTAACAAAAATTGCCTCTTGGAGAATCATTATAGGCGTATTGGTTGGTTCAGCCCTTCTAGCTTCCTTGTTCAATGCTATCGATTCAACAAACCCTATGTTTGCCTTACCATTTTACTGGCACTGGGTGATTGGCGGCTTTGCTTTTGGTGCGATCTTCATGGCTACCGATCCGGTATCCGCGGCTATGACCAACAATGGAAAGTTTTGGTATGGCATGCTGATTGGTGTGATGGTTATTTTGATTCGAGTTGTGAATCCCGCCTTCCCTGAGGGAATGATGCTGGCAATCTTATTCGCCAATTTATTTGCACCATTGATCGATCACTTTGTGGTTAACGCGAATATCAAAAGGAGAATGGCTCGTGGCTAACGAATCAGTTCAAAAAACCCTTGGCGTTGCCTTAGTACTTTGTATCGTTTGCGCGGTAGTAGTGTCCAGTGCGGCGGTGATGTTGCGCCCAACGCAGGAGGCCAATAAGCTACTTGACTTGAAAACTAACATTTTGGCATCAGCCGGGCTACTCAAGGCAGATGTTGATGTTGAGACTCAGTTTGCGCAGATTAGTACCCGAGTGGTTGATCTTGAAACCGGTCGGTTTACCGACAAAATCGATTCAACCACCTTTGATCAACGGAAATCGGCCAAAGATCCGACAATGTCTACAGCGTTAACTCCTGATCAGGACGTGGCTAAAATTAAACGTCGCGAAAATTATGCCACGGTTTATATCGTTGAAGGACAGCAGGGCATTGAAAAAATAATATTGCCTATCAAAGGCTACGGTTTATGGTCGACCTTATATGGGTTTCTGGCTCTCGAATCTGACTTAGAGACAGTCGCTGGAATTGGGTTTTACGAGCACAACGAGACACCAGGTCTTGGTGGTGAAGTAGACAATCCTAGATGGAAGTCAAGTTGGGTGGGTAAGCAGGCCTACAGTTCAGGCCAAGTGGCTATTAGTGTGATTAAGGGCAGAGCAGATTTGACAGTGCCAGAAGGCGTTTACCAGATTGATGGCTTAGCGGGCGCAACGCTCACAACCCGCGGCGTAAACAACCTTGTGCAGTATTGGTTGGGTGAAGAGGGTTTCCAGCCACTCATTGGTCACTTGAAGTCAGGAGAGGCTTAACATGGCAAATCTTAAAGATACATTATTAGAGCCAGTAGTTGCTAACAACCCCATCGCCCTGCAGATACTGGGTATTTGCTCAGCGCTCGCGGTAACATCAAGTATGAAAGTGTCTTTTGTAATGTGTGTGGCTCTAACTGTCGTTACTGCATTCTCTAACTTTTTTGTTTCTTCAATCCGTAACTACATACCAAGTAGTATTCGAATTATCGTGCAGATGATCATCATTGCATCTCTCGTTATTGTGGTAGATCAGGTGCTTAAAGCAGTGGCCTATGACATCAGCAAGCAGCTGTCAGTGTTTGTTGGACTTATTATCACCAATTGCATCGTGATGGGTCGAGCTGAAGCCTTTGCCATGAAAAACCCACCTATCCCGAGCTTCTTTGACGGTATTGGTAATGGCCTCGGCTACAGCGCTATCTTGATGTTAGTCGCATTTGTACGAGAATTATTTGGCGCCGGTACGCTATGGGGCTATGAAGTACTTCCTTTGGTGACTAACGGTGGCTGGTATGTCGCCAATGGCATGATGCTGGCGCCGCCGAGCGCCTTCTTTCTGATAGGCTTGCTGATTTGGGCATTGCGTAGTTGGAAGAAGACACAGATAGAAAAAGCTGACTTCAAGATAACCAAGAACAGTCAACCGAGTGAGGTGGTGTAATGGAGTATTATCTTAGCCTGCTGGTTCGTTCAATATTCATTGATAATATTGCCCTGAGTATGTTTCTAGGCATGTGTACGTTTATCGCGCTCTCCAAAAAGATTGATGCGGCGATTGGCCTCGGTATTGCAGTTATTGTGGTGCAAACAATTACAGTGCCGGTCAACAATTTATTATTTAATTATTTACTCGCCGACGGTGCCTTGGCTTGGGCTGGACTGCCAGATGTTAATTTGAGCTTCCTTGTGTTTTTGTGTTTCATCGGCGTTATCGCAGCGATTGTACAGATCCTTGAGATGGTCTTGGACAAGTATGTCCCATCACTTTATAACGCGCTGGGTGTATTTTTGCCCCTCATTACAGTGAATTGTGCAATCTTAGGGGGCTCGCTGTTAATGCAAGAACGTGGCTACAATTTTGTCGAGAGTGTGGTGTTTGGCTTTGGCTCTGGCACTTCATGGGCCGTGGCAATTGCAGTCATCGCGGGTATTCGCGAAAAGTTAAAATATAGTGACATTCCTGAAGGCCTACAGGGCTTGGGAATCGTATTCATTACCGTGGGATTAGTTTCCCTAGGTTTTATGTCCTTCGGTGGTATCGATCTTTGATCATGGAGAAATAA